>B570J29032_109959128_pt1 | contig 18662 bp, 17 predicted proteins | sample LakMenEpi16Nov12_FD_29032 | JGI IMG/M metagenome (IMG submission 29032) | reverse complement strand
TACCGCTACTTCGTAGAGAGTAATGGCATCATCGATTTTTCCCGCTTTTTGAGCTTCCAGCGCTTTTTCTGCCATCTGAATTGATTGAACTTCATTTGATTTTTCTTTTGAAGTTGCGATTAGCTTGTCAATTTCAGGATTATTTGGATTAACACCTTTAGCTTTTTCAAGTACTTGTTTTGCTTCATCTCCATGACCTGAGCGGATCAGTGCATTACTTAAGCCCAATAAATTATCTTGTTCATTAGGTGCAATTTGAACAACTTTTTTCCAGGTACCAACTAAGCCTTCCATTGCGCCATCATTAGAGCCATCTTGCTTAAGCGCCTTTTCAAAAGCATCAATTGCTTCAGGTAGTTTTTCAGCTGTCAAGTAAGCACGTCCCTGAACTAAATAAGGTCTGAAATCTTTTGGATTTTCTTTTATAGCTTGATTGCTTAATTCAATTGCTTTATAGAACAATGGTTGACTTGATGGAGCTGGAATATATTTGCCAAAAACCACTTGATAAACCTGAGCTAATTCGATTTTTGCTTTATAGTTTTCAGGAGTGCCAGCTTTTGACAAGTCTATAGATTTTTTGTATTCCGAAACTGATTGCTCTAATTGTCCATCCGCTCTGAGTTTGCGCGCCTCAGTCAATCTCACATTTATATCATTTGGATTGAGGCTTTTCATCTTATAAATTGAATCCATATTGTCAAAAGCCATTTTATTATCATCCTGAAAGAAAATCCCCTTTCTGAGCTGATATAAAGCTTCATCAAGTTTATTTGCTTTAGCCAGCTGAGCTGCATAATTATTCAAAGTTTTGCTTAGATTTTCGGCAAAATCATTTGATTTCTCTGGGTTCAATTTCCAGGCTTCGTAAAGAACCTCAATAGCTGCTACATAATCTCCTTGATTGCCAAGTTCAATGCCTCTGTTCTCAAGCTGCATAGCCATAGGAGAAGGAGAATATTTGTTTTGCGCCATTGAAGGATTATCTTCAGCGCTAACATGTAAAATTGGCGATAAAGATAATGATAGAGAGAAGGCACTAATAATTAATGCATTGGGAAAATGTTTTTTATTTTTCATATCTTAGTTCGTAGCAGACTGATTTTGCCTTGTTTGAGCAATGATTTAATGTCAGGACGCTGATTCTTAGCATGTTTCCAATTATAAGAAAAAAAATAATTGCAAATAATAATTGCAAATAATAATTCTATACTTCAATCATTTCTTTTGAAGCTAATGGCGTGTAAAGCCTGATTGGATTTTAGTTATATTGTCAAAGTCTAAGCAAAATTTATTTGAGAGATCCTCTATAAATTTAAGTTTTTTATCCCGAACTTAATTTAGGGAACCTGAGATCCATCCTGAATAGGAGAAAAAGATCCTGTAACTATACTGAAAATAATCCTTACATGAATTCTGGACAGAATAGGACAGGATCGAGATCAACTGAAGAAATAGAAGTGACCCTAAAATTATCTAACTAATGAAAATTCTCTTCCACTAACATATCTAGTACGGTCGGTTGAGACTATATCGCTTGATCTACTTTCACAGCGAGGAAATTCACGGCCACGTTCAAAAACTTGATGTTCAAAGTGTTCAGTTTCAAAATGATGGCAAATAAATTCAATTGCTTCTTTGATTTCAAAAGGTTTGCAAGAAAAAATATCAAGTGTAAAAAAACCTTTTTCTGGAAAGGTATGAATTGCAATATGAGATTCAGCAATAATTACAAAACCTGAAACACCTGAATCTTCAGGAACATCACCGCCACTATAAGTCATAGTTTTTGGCGACATGATGATATTCATATTTAAGCGAGCAGGAAAATTGCTAAGAAGTTCATGAATTGAAGATTCGCTAGATAGTCTATCTTTTCTTCTGCATTTGTAGCCTTCGAGAACTAAGTGTGGTCCAAACATTTTATTATGTCTCCAGATGTAACGTTAGAGTAAACAATTGGTATAAAAGCAAATTAGCTTAAAATTATGCCTTTATCTTAAAGACTAGTTCAAGAACAAAAGCTTAAATTTGACTTGAAACAAGATTATTTTGCTCAGATAAAAACTCAGATAACAAGCTCAGAGCAAAATATAGAATTAAAAAAAGTTTTTACACGCTTTAGAAAAATTCAATTCATTAACAATTTAAGTTCGTAATAATAAACTAGTAATTCTAAAATTTAAAGTTTTAGTCAATTTTTTATTTAAAATTTTAATAAGAATTTTTAATAGGCTTGATTAGAAGGTTTGAAGAGAGACTCTTTGAGGGAAATTTAAGTGAATTTATTTTCATGAATCTAATGAGCTTTGCAAAAGTTTTAGTTAGTTAAATTCTTGGCCATTTCCCTAATAAAAATCAACCAAATGTCTCCTATTTCGAATGCTTAAAGAAAGTTTGTCAAATAGGGGAATAAAACTGTTAACTTTTATTTCTATAAACTGCCGAGAAATTTCTGAGCAAACAATAGACATCAAGTCAAATATTAAAAAGCAAAAATAGAAGCGTAATTTTTCAGTGATTAAAAAAGCTAAAATTGGAATTCTTTGTTCAGGGGCTGGAAGCAATATACCCTCCATTCTCCAAGCTATTCAATCAGGCAAAATAAATGCTGAAATTGCATTACTCATTTCCAACAAACAAAATGTTCCGGCTCTAGAATTGGCTCAACGTTTTGGAATTCCCTCTATGACGATTAAGTCAGATCTATTTAATTCTAAAGAAGAATTTGATGCCAGGCTTGCAACGGAGTTTTGGAATAAAAAAGTTGATCTAGTTTTAATGTGCGGCTATATGCGTGTGATAAGCCTTCCGCTTATAAAGGCATATAATCAAAGAATTCTTAACATTCACCCTAGTTTACTTCCAGCTTTTGGTGGCAAAGGTATGTATGGAAGGCATGTACATGAAGCTGTTATTAAGCGTGGAGTAAAAGTCACAGGTTGTACAGTTCATTTGGTCGATGAAAATGTCGACGAAGGACCAATTGTTGCTCAGGCCGTAACAGAAATAAGTGGATTTGAAACGGCTGATAGCATAAGGCAAAAAGTTCTTCAATTAGAAGAGAAAATTTATCCTGAAGCAATTGCTGCTCATTTAAGTTCATTGCAAGATCTTAGTTTTGATGAATTGCCATATTCGCTCAAAGAAACTGCTGGTGGAGGAAGTAGTGCCCCTGCTCCTGACTATTTTGATGATAACCGTAAAGAGATTTCTTTTGCAAAAGATGCTAGAAGTGGGCATGCTCTCTGTGACGTTGGATTGAAGCGAAAAGAAAATGCTGACACTGTGATTTTAACTTCTGATGTGAGGATTATTGGTGTTGCTGATGGAATCGGTTCCGCAAAAGAAGGCAAGCAAACTAGTCGCATGATTATGAGCTTCATTGAAAAAAAATGGATGAATGAAGGACTTATGATGAATCTCAAATCATTAGATCATGGTTCATGGCTACGAAAAACTGTAATTGAAGCAAATAATCAAATTTTAGGATGGGCTCAAAAGTCGCCAAATAAAGTAGATATTGGCAGCACTTTAATTGTGGGGATAATAGATCAAGTTACCAATGAGATGTATATTTCTAATACTGGAGACAGCCGTGCTTATCTTTGGCGCTCTGGAACTATGTTTCGTTTAACAAGAGATCATAGTGTTGATTTCGATCCAGAAACGGGTGAAGGCGGAGATTTGATTTTTTATATGGGAGGAATTCAAGGAGCTTTTGGGATTGATTTGTTCCAAATGAAGCTCTACAAGGGTGATCGTGTGCTTTTCTGCAGTGATGGATTACTATATGCTTCCGAGGAAAGAGTGGCTCAAAGGTTTAAGCAAAATTTATCACTAAAAGATTTATGTAATGAACTTTTGAAAGATACATATGAAGTTGGAGCTCCAGATAATACAAGCATTGCTGTTCTTGAGTATTAATTATTCTGTTCTAAAAGAAATATGAAATCTGGTGATCAAGATTTCAGTAATATATTTTTCTTAAAATACTTCAAGTCAGCCACGATAATGAAACTAATAATTACTAATAAAAACCATGAACTTATTTTATGAAATGAAACTACTTGCCAATTATTCAGTTGATATCCATATTTCCAAGCTCCCCAAAAGGTGGCAAGATTTTCGGCAAGCCATATAAAAAAAGCAATTAATACAAAAGCTAAAATGAGTGGCATTGAATGTCTGTGAGTAACGGTGAAATATACTTTTGTTTTCCAAAAAAGAATATTTACTCCCATTATTAGATAGAGCCTAAAGTCATAAATAAAGTGATTAGTAAAAAAATTCAAGTAAATCAAAAATCCAAGAATAATACTCAATTTATAATGTTTATAATCGCTTAGATTTAAATCAAATACTTTCCAAGCTTGGCTAATATAACTACCAACAGCTGCATACATAAATCCACTATACAAAGGTACGGTTGCGATTTTCAGAAAGCCTTCTTCAGGATAGCTCCATGAGCCAATGGCTGGATTGGTTTTGTAAACTTCAAGTACTAATCCAATAATGTGAAATAAGCAAATTACTTTTACTTCATCCTTGGTTTCTAGTCCAGTCACATACAAAATAATTTGAATCAAAACAGCTGCAATGAAAAGGAAGTCATAGCGAGCTAAGCCAAATAGCGAAATATGATTAGAAATATATAATAAGAAAAAAAATAAACCTGCAAATATGCAAGCTTTTGCTTCTTTTAATCCAAATAATATAAATTCCCTAAGCCAAAATTGAAGAGAATTATTTTGTACATGTTGAGTGAAGTATTTGTCTAGCATTCAAAACAATTTTCAATTAGTGCCAGTCCATAAATCGCCAGCATCTCCCAATCCAGGCAAAATGTATTTTTTCTCATTCAAGCATCTATCTAGAGTTGCAGTCAGAATGGGAAGCTTTGGATACTTAGACTCTACACAAGATACTCCTTCAGGAGCTGCAATTACGCAAGTTAATTGAATGTTATTTAGATCTCCACCTTTTTCTATAATCGAATCAATTGTTGCAGTCGCTGAACCGCCAGTTGCAAGCATGGGATCGATAATAATAATTCTTTTGTTTTGCAAATTCGGATAATTTCGGTAATATTCAAAAGCTTCAGCAGTTTCTTCGTCTCTCTTTTGCCCAATAAAGCCAATCTGGCAGTCAGGAAGAAAATGCGTAAATGAATGCAACATCGACAAACCTGCTCGTAGAATTGGTACTACAACTACTTCATGAGAAAGGGTTTGAGCTTTTATCTTTTCAAGAGGTGTTTCAATTTCAATCATTGAGAGGGGGAAATTCGCCACACTCTCTAAAGCGAGAATTTGACTGAGTCTATCCAAAGCAAAACGAAATTGTACAATTGAACTTTTTTTATTACGAAGTATGCCTAGATAATGATGAACTAATGAATGATTTAAGACTTTGAGCATTATATTTTTGAGCAATTTGTTTTTTGATGATTTTGCACTCAGCTATGTTTGCTAACTTTATGTTTATCAACTTTAAAGGATTAGCAATTTCATAAACTTTAGATAAAGTGAATGCAAAAAAGATTAACAGAATTTGATAGTGCTTACTTTAGAAGGGCATGAAATTATTAATTAAGTTAAATTGCAAGATTAAAAATTTGTTTTCTCTAAATAAAAAAAATCACAAAAATCATCCAAAAAGTCTAAAGATACTTTCTAGATTGATTTTATTTGCAACTCTTTGGTCTTTTATTTCGCCATTTATTTCTCTGAACTCTAGCGCTGAAACAATTTGGCAGTCACCCTACACTGTCTCAAGTGCAGCTGTACCAAATATATTACCAACCTCATTCACTTCAATCACAAATTCAAATCTAAATATTTCAGCGCTTAAAGATCCCTCGAAAAACAATTCACTCTCAAACGAATTTTCCAATCCTACTTTAAATAAGAGGCTCATTTGTCCGATCAAGCCAAATTTTATTAATCTTGATAACAAAAATTGGTGCCGAATTTACAAAGCACTTGATAGAGCTATTATTGAAGAAGGTTTGGATGATACTTTGGGTTATGAGAAGGCAATGGCAACAATGTTGGGGCTTATACAAAAAGAGTCTTCGTTTAGAATAAATGTAATTGGGAAATCTGGAGAAATTGGATTAGCTCAAATTAAGCCTGCAACGGCAAGATTTATTTGCAAAATCCCAGGCAAAGAATTGTTTAAAGTTGAGCCCAATTTGATTTGTTCTGCTAAATATCTCAATATGTTGCTTTCCAAAGGTTATTTTGAGAAGGATTTAGAAAAGTCTTTAATTGCCTATAATCAAGGCTGGGGAAATGTCAAAAAAGGTTTATATAGCAAGCAAGATAAGCGTTATGCGAAGCTTATACTGAACGAGTACAGCCCTCACTTTCAAAAAACAATTTTTATTGATTAATTAGAATCATAAAGTCTCTAAAAAGGTTTGTGCAGAATAAATCTCCATAAATTTTAAATTGTAATTTGCCAAATCATGGGCTTTGATAGACTCTTTGAGTGAGTATTTCTTTTGGCAATTTTTGAGATTATCTTCAACTAGATTCAAAGCATAAAGCCACGCTTCCGGACCAGTTTTAGAAATGCTACTACAAGCAATATCATCATAAGGATCGAGTATTGAAAAAAGTTTGTACCCATTTGCTTTAAGTTCTTCTAGTGATGATTCTGGCAAAGGGGAAGCCACAAAATAAATAATGATTGTCTGAATTTGTGACTGATTAGGTTTAAGTTGATTGAGGGCTGCATAAGTTTCAAAGCAACCAGCGCTATGACAAAAGATTTTTGTAATTTTGCCTTTATTCAAATTTGATTGAATGAGTTTTGCAATTTCTTGGGTAGTTGGAATTTTAGTTGTGCCGATTAGCCTTGCCATTGGATTGCTCAGATTTTCTTCAATTTGGTATGGCCAATTCCCTCGATCTATAACAATTGTTTCAGTGTTTGTATGATCTGCTATCCATTTAGCTTCTTGAGTTCTAGCTTGTCTCTGATTCGACTCACCGCTTCCAGGAATATAAAGGAAAACTGAATCAGTGTGGATATTTTGAGTTGTAATATTTTGAGATTTTGTATCTTTTGGTTTTATGGTGATGGCTTTATCTCTTGACCAAGGAGTAGAAACCGATAAGAACAATGCCAATGCCAGTGCCAATGCAATTAACAATCCCAGAATGGTCACAAGTAATTTTTTCATATTAAACTCAATATCAAAATTACAAGTTTAATGCTCTAGCTACTGAATCCATGGAAGCTTCAGTTTTAATTGGCGAAAATTGAGATGAGTCTATTGCCGTTTGAGGATCTTTAAGCCCATGCCCAGTCAAAACACAAACAATAGTAGCTTCGGGATCGATTTTTCCTTGCCTACTTACTTTGATTAACCCTGCAACTGAAGCAGCACTAGCTGGCTCACAACAAATACCTTGCGCTGAGTGAATGAGTTTATAAGCTTCAATAATTTCTTCATCAGTCACTGAATCAATCAAGCCATTTGATTCTTTTACAGCAGCTTCCGCCATATGCCAACTAGCTGGATTCCCAATTCTAATCGCAGTTGCAATCGTCTCTGGATTTTCTACAGGCTTACCTAAAACAATTGGAGCTGCTCCTGCTGCCTGAAAACCAAACATTCTTGGTTTTGTTTTTGAGACACCGAAATTGTAATACTGTTTAAAGCCAGCCCAATATGCAGAAATATTGCCAGCATTGCCAACAGGAATACACAAGATATTAGGGGCGAACCCATTCAATTGGTCGCAGACTTCAAAAGCGGCTGTTTTTTGTCCTTCAATTCGATCGGGATTAACTGAATTGACCAGGGCAATTGGATGTTTATCAGCTAACTCTCGAACTATATTCAGTGCCTGATCAAAATTACCAGCAACCTGAATAACCTGTGAACCATAAATAATGGCTTGAGCGAGCTTGCCAAGCGCAATGTAGCCATCTGGCACAAGCACAACACATTTGGCGTCATGGTAGCCCAAAGAACGTGCACAAGCAGTATAAGCTGCCGCTGCGGCAGAAGTATTACCAGTCGAAGCACAAATCATGATACGCAATCCACTTGCAATGGCTTTAGTAACTGCCATTGTCATTCCACGGTCTTTAAAGCTTCCACTTGGATTGGCTCCTTCAAACTTGATATAAACTTTAAGCCCAGGAACACCACAGGCTTTAGCAATAGCTGGAGATAAGATTAGCGGAGTATTACCCTCACAAAGACTTATGATTTCCGTTTCAGAATCAATATTTAGATAATCTCTATAAGCATTGATAAGACCAGGCCAACGATTGAAAGAAGAAGTTCGGGCTTGCTTTGATTTGAAAAGATTGTCTAAAAAATTCATTTATTTATCTCACTCATTTATCTAAAGTATAAAATTTGCTGAATTGACAAGACTGGCTGGTAGATGCAATCGAATCATCACTTCAATCAGAAATTTTTGTCTTGATTGCAAGTGCATGAATTTTTTCTTTTAATTCTTCTTTCAGACATTCATAGACCATTTTATGTTGCTGAACAAGACTTTTGCCTTTAAATAAAGGAGAAGAAACATAAACAGTGTAATAAGCTGGATTGTTGGGTTGGTGGCCAGCATGCAAAGCTGCATCATCTTGAATTTTTACTGAGCTGGCCTGAAGACCTTGAATGAGAATTTTTTCGACTTGCTCAGAACTAATCATATTTTGTCAGAAAATTATTTTTTGATTAAACAATAATTCCTAATAAAGGAACTTAAGAGAATAAAGGAAAATATGCGCTTGGTGCGAGTCGAACGCACGACCAATCGGTTAAAAGCCGAGTGCTCTACCACTGAGCTACAAGCGCTTAAGTGTAAACTCAACAATTCAACTTTAGTTTAAAAATGAACTAGGCTGTAATTGCTTGAGTTTGTGCTTCTTCTTGTTTGCTGTAATTATGCCAAATTGCATAACTTAAAGAAGCAGCAGTTGAAATATTCAATTCATCAAATCGTACATCCAACGAGGAATGAGAATTATAACTTTCCTTAATACTTTTTGCCCACTGAATAATATCTAAAGTGAGTTCAAAAATATTATTGGTAGAGTCATCCCCACATGAGTCTCTGAGTACGCCGATTTGATATGCTGTGTGCTTCATACTTGTTATTTCTGTAGCTTTATTATGAGTAGTCTAGATTTTTATAAAGAATTTCAATATAAATTTTGCTTTCTAGATACCTTGAATTGAATGAATTCAATAGGAATTAAATAATTGCAAAAAAAATCTCAAATGTCAAACTTATCTTTTGATTTTTTCACAACCTGATTTCACAGCTTATTGGAGATTTCTGCCTATAGAATAAATATCTTGTCTTGCTGCTTTTAGAGATAGTTTCACAACTTATTGAAAAATTTCAAATTTGAAACTTATTTTGTATCACGTTACACAATGTAGTGTTAATATGATTTACAGAAAGATTTTAGTTTTTTAATAATCTATTCAAAATTCATTGCAGTTGACTTTTATTGAGTAGTGCCTCACTTGCCTAAATTTACAGAATGGTCACTTTTTTAAGAGCATTATTATTAGGAGTTTTGATTTTCTTTGGGGTTTTATTCTCTTGGGATTTTGTTAACCCTTCTATTGATGGGGTCAAAACAAATCCATATCGAGCTAGCCTGATTGAATTTAAAACTGGCCAATTTTTACCCAATACTTATTTTTTCTTTCCCAATCCTCATGATTCAGTTGAGGCAAATTACTCCCAAGGCAAATCAACTTCAAACAAGAAGAACTTGAATAGCTCATTACAGGCCGTTATTTATTCTGATAATCAAGAGAACAAGGCTTCTTCAAATAAAGTAATAGTCATAGAAGGTGGAAGTTCTCCAGCGGGAGCAATTACTTTAGCTAGAATTCCATCACCTATTCCTAGGCTTATATATGAACTAAATAAAACAATTCCCTTTTATGATAGTGGCAATATCTATTTATCTTGGAAAATCAAAAATGAAACCTCCGAAGAAATAGTTCTTACTGATGAAGTCAAAAAACAACTAAATCCAGCTAAATTACGTGTAACTGATTTTGCCAGCAGTAAATCTTTTCCAATTAAATTTGATGGTCAAATTCCGGTTGCGAATTGTCTCTTAAATAATAGTATTCCACCTCATGGACGCATAGATTGTAATGCAATAGCTGGGCCAGTTTTTAGCGATATTCCTGGAGTTCAAGACAATAGGGTTTTTGTCAAATTACCTGGAAGTCCTAAGTCTGTTCCAGTTTTTGTTACGCTCTAAGCTATTCATGCTTGCTTATTGAAACATTTTCTAAACTAGAGTTCATAGAATTACAGGGAAATCATTAAGCTATTATGCAGAAAAAGAATAATTCCAACAAGCTTCTGTAAAATCATCGGTAAGATCAAAAATTATTAATTAAGTACTCGCAAACCTGATTATTAGAAGCTTTCAAAATTTGTTTAATTTAATACTTACTTAAACTTTAAATACCTGAATACTTCAGTAAAAGGTTTTTCATATCAATAATGAAGCTGTTAGCCAAACAATTATCAATAAATAAAATATTTACACTTATATTATTCGTTTCATGCTTATTCTTAATATCCATTTTCCTCCCATTCAATAAAGCATTAGCTCGCAACTCTAATTCGGATACCAATACTCAAGCTGCAAATAATTCGATTAGCTTTTTGAATAAAAATGTAAATTACTACATACCAAGTAATAAAGATTCGGCTCAAATTGCTTTTAATGGTAGAAATTTGTTTACAGTTTCTTCAACCGATGATATGACTGCTCTAGATAGGGCTAATTACATTAATTCAAGCTTAAAAAAAATACTCAAAAACATTCAATTTAATGGATTAAAACCCAAAGTAAGATTGAGAAGAGGTTCAGGTTTCAATGTAATAACTGTAAATTATGAGCACCTAATAACCATTACAGATAAAGATGTAAATAATTCCAGTTTTAATTCATCTCTTGAGCTGGGTGGCTTTTGGACTGATGAATTATCTAAGGCCTTTGAAAAAGCTGAGCGAGAAAATTCACATGGGTATTTCAAGAAATCCATATTTGTTTCTCTAGGTATTCTATTCGCGGCAATTCTGCTCAACCTTATTCTTGTAACTACAAGAGAGAGGATTTCCCGCCAAAGTCTTTTAATATCAATTATTGGTATTTGGACTATTACAATCTTATTTATTTTGGAATTATTTCCAGCAACGCGTGATTTCAAATTGGCTCTGGATAATGGAATTCTAAAACCACTCTTATTGTTTATTGTTTGTTTTTGGGCTTTTATATTATTAAATCGAGTATCAAAACTTATTATAAATTGGCGCTTTCAGAACTATGCACTTGAGAATTGGTCTCCCCTTAATAGAAGCTACAACAAAGCCATTACACTCAGAAAAGTCTCTCAGACTACTATTACTTGGATTGTTGCCGTTATTGTTCTTCTGACTTATTTAATTTTAATTGGTATTGATCCGACCTCTGTTTTGACTGGTGCTGGGTTATTCGGATTAGCTGTTGGTTTTATTGCTCAAGACTTTTTTAAAGGAGTCATTAATGGTTTATCAATATTATTAGAAGATCAATTTGGCGTTGGTGATGTAATCAGAATAGGAATCCATGAGGGTACGGTTGAAGATTTTTCCTTACGTGCAACCAGGCTCAGAGATACAAAAGGAGCACTAATTGTTATTCCCAACAAAGATATTTCATTGGTGGAGAATTTGACTAATCAATTTTCTCAGATTGACTATAAAGTGAATGTTGCATACGATAGTGATATAGAGCAGGTAATGAAGATTATGCTGAATACTGTTTCAGAACTCAAAGAAGTAGAACCCAACAAAATTATTGATGAGCCCGAAATGTTGGGTTTAGAATCATTTGAAGATTCGGCAATTACTATGCGTATGTTAATCAAAACTCTTCCACGCTATCAATGGTCTCTTAAGCGTGAATTGAATCTCAGAATCAAAAAAGCCTTTGAGCAAAATGGTATTAGAATTCCTTTCCCACAAAGAGAAGTCCGAACATACATTAATAACCCTGAAAAAGGTGAACTTGGATAATACCTAAACTTTTTATCTACAACTTTTCATGTATGTCAATTAATAGATATCCACTTTCAAAAAAGTAAGAAAGTTTCAATATTCAGAATTAAGAAATTAAATTCTTTAGATTACTGTTAGTTTCTACAGATAAAAACTTAGTGTGAAATATAATCAAAGTAATTAGATTTTTCTCAGGTTTATTTTGCAAACTTACACTTAATAATTCTATTTCATCAATATGCAGACCCGAAACTTACAACTCAAAACGATTATTTCCATTTGTTTAATACTTTTACTTGGCCAAGTCAGTTTGCAAGCATTGGCTGGTATTTTCCGGATGACGGAACAGCAAGAAATCAGAGTTGGCGCTCAAGCGGCAGCCCAAGTTGAAAAAAAGAATCGCATATTATCAAATCCATATATTGAAAAGATTGGTCAGCAGTTAGTTGCGAAATCAGGTAGACCTAATATTCAATATAGATTCCGGGTTGTTGATAGTAAGGAAATAAATGCTTTTGCGCTGCCTGGCGGATTTATTTATATAAACCGAGGGCTTATTCAAGCTGCTGATACTGAAAATGAATTGGTTGGCGTAATGGCTCATGAAATCGGACATGTAGTTGCCAAACACAGTGTGAATCAGATGGAAAGATCATCAAAAGCTCAACTTGGACTTACTCTTGCGCAGCTAGCGTTAAGCCGTAGCCGAGGTGGTGCCACGATTTTTAATGGTGCACAGATGCTTACGCAAGGGGTTTTCCTGAAATTTAGCCGCGATCAAGAAAGACAAGCTGATAGACTTGGTGCCGAAAATATGCATAGTGCAGGTTGGAATGCAAAAGGTTTGGTTACTTTCTTTGAGAAATTGGCTAAGAAGGGACAAGGGAATACTGCATTTTTTTCATCTCATCCATCCCCTTCAGAGAGGGTAAGAAATGTTTCTGATTTAACTCAAAGTTGGGGTGGAGATGGTGTTGTTAATACTAATGATTTTAATATGGTAAAAGCCAAATTAGCTGAAATGTAATTTATAACGATTTCTTTTTTTTGGATTATTCATTAAGCCTGCGATACAGAATTTACGGAATATTAGCTATATTGTTTGAATGTAGTTTAGATTTCTTATTCAGTCATCTTGTCCATTCAGCCTCAAATTATTAAAATTGTTTTTTCAATCATTTGCTTTTTGAATTTATTACTCCCAGTGTCTTTGGCAATTCATGCTGATGAAGTAAAAAAGCTTAATACCCCTCTCAGCACTTCACCCAGTAATAGTTTTAAAATCAACAAAACACAATCGAAGTTTTTTCTAACCAGAGTAAAAGAAATTCAAGGAAATAATTCAAGTTTTCCGGTTATAGATCCTTCTTCCGGTGCACTGATAACCAAAGCCATATATTCTGCCAAACCCAATCATTCATTGAAATGCCCTAAAGAATTTTATTTTGATGTTCAAACAAAATACTGCGTCAATGATGAATTGGTGTTTGGACCTTTTCCAAATCAATTGAAGAAAAATTGCATAGCCGAAAAGCAAGCTTTATTTCCTAAAAATACATTCGAAAAACATTCAAGAAAAAGCAATGCCAAATTTTGCTATCAGAATAAATGGTCCAGAGAATTTCTATTAAGTTTGCAAGATAGATATGATTTTCATAATGCTTCTCTAAATGAAGTCATTCAAGCAATTAAAAACAATCCTGAAGTATATAAAATTCCAAATGAACAAGACATAGAAGGCAGAGGTATTTATCCCGAAGACGTTTCAACTCTGGATGGGAGATCTGAGGAAATATATCCACCATATATACTTTCACCAAGACGCCAAACCGATTCACTTGTAAGGCAACTTTATTATCTTCTACCAGATTCCACAAAAGAAGAAATTGCATTTGTAATTGCTGATCGTTTAATTCAACACCCTGAAGCTTATATTCCTTATCTCAAAAGCCGAAAAAAAATAGTAATTGTTGGTTCATTTATGGGTATTCATTCTCTCTCAAGCAGAGATGATGAGCAAATTGCAATTATTCTTCATAGACATGAACGTGAATTTTTTAAACTCAAAGCTTCAATTGCACTTGCCAAAGCTATGAATTTGCAAATTGTGGATGTGATTTATGGAATGGGAGATTCTGCCGATTCACTTGCAAGAGAGCTAAAAGAATATACTCAAGCCAGATTTAATCAAATTTTGTTTTCGCATGGTATACAAACCAAATCTCTTACTTGGGGAGCTGATGAACTCATACCAATTGCTTTGGCAAAATATCTTCCAAGTCAAAAAGCTTATATCAAAATATCAAATCCTCAGGCACCTCAATTCTTTGAAAGCATGGCTCAAGCAAATCTCTTGGCCGAACAACGTCTCAAAGAACTCAATCTAGAGCAAGTAGCCGAGAGAAGAAAAGCTGATATTTTGGTTTATGTATTCACGCGTCGCCCAAATGGTTTGGTTGATGAATATATTGAGGATGATAAAGAGCAAGAGAGGATTGATAAGTCTTTTGCCGCCGAAATTAATAAATTGCAAGAAGCTGAAAAAAGGAAATTGGTTGTAATTGATGCCAGATTATTCAATGGCGCTTGGGATACAAAAGCAATTCCTAAAGATTGTAATTTTTTGGCTTTTGGCTCTTGGGGGACCTTTTCGAATAATATTGGTACAACTTTAGCAACCGCAAAAATATTGAATAATGCTCAGACGATCGGTAAATCTCAGTTAAAAGCCTATAAGTGGCGTGAAAAGCTACTCTTAGAGTCTATATATCACGATGTTTTTGTAAATGGTTACTCGGAAATGCATTATGCTGAAGCTCAAAATCTATTGAAGCCGCTTGGTATCGAATTTAAGCATTTCGAGGGATATGAAAGCCCAGAAGAAACCGCCACAGTATTTGCGCTCATAAACAAGAGGGCTAATGAAAAAATGCAGCACTATTTTCGAGGAACTCAATGCATGACAGGTAAATTGGTTAGAGCTACTCCCCAGTTCTGGAGAACTTTTGAAAGCGAAGTTCATTTGATTTCCGATTTAGCTTCAAACGTTCAGGATGATATTCCTTTAATCACAGGGATTTATCGAAAAGACTTGCCTAGTGAATACTTTAGTCCCCTTCACAAAGCGATAACTGCTGAAAAATAAGCAAGAAGAAATGATATCTTTTAGTTTTGAAGAGTCAGTGAAAAGGTATAATTCTAGTAACAGTCACTACAAAGTGTTGAAAAAGTATTGAATTATGCAAAAAGATAAAGCGATTCAAGTAAGAGTTGACGCTGCTCTTAAAGAAGATGTAGAAAAGATTTTGTCTAGTTTAGGATTAAGTATGAGTCAGTCTATTTCCATTTTTCTCAAGCAAATTCAGTTCCATAGAGGGATTCCTTTTGATATAAAGATTCCAACACCTGAATCAAAGTCGTTGGTCAAAGGTGGAAAAAATAAATAATGAGATTTATACCAGTTGCATCATTAGACGAGCTTCAAGAAAATGAAGGTAAACCTCTAAAAATAAATAATCAAGTAATCGCTCTATTTAAGCTTACAAGCGGAGAAGTTCATGCCATCGAAAATTCATGTCCACATGTAGGAGCTCCCTTGGATAATGGAATACTCGAAGAAAAAGAATTAAGCTGCTTGTGGCATGGTTGGAAATTTGATTTAGAAACAGGATTGTCAACTAGCTGTCCTGGAGTCAGCATAAAAGTTTATCCAGTAAAGATTGAGCAAAATACAGTCTTTGTCGGATTAGATGAAGAAAGCTAACCCAATATAAATAAGCTAATTGCTAATTACTTCTTTTTTCTTATTATCAACTCCATACCAAATTGGATTTTTGAGTGCTGGAATTAATAGAGTCAAATCAACTAATTGTCTTGTAATAGTAATAGCGGAGAAGAAGCTGACAATGACACCAACGGCCAGAGTGATTGCAAATCCTCTTACTAAGCCTGTCCCGAATATACCGAGTATTACGCACACAATTAAAGTATTTAAATTACTATCAAAAATACTTGGAAATGCTCGGTGAAAACCTTCTTCAACAGCTTTATAAATAGCTTTGCCATTTCTTAATTCTTCTTTGATTCGCTCAAAAATCAAAATATTGGCATCAACGGCCATACCGATTGAGAGTATAAAACCAGCTATTCCAGCCAAGGTCAGAGTAATGCCTCTGGTGAAAACTCCAAGTGAAATTAGGGTATAAGCCATCAAAGCTAAAGTTGCTAATAAGCCAGGCATACGATAAATCAAGACCATGAAAATTCCAACTAAACCTAAACCGATTAAGCCAGCTTGCAAACTTTTATTAATTGAATCTTGTCCAAGCGTAGCTCCAACCGTTCTTTCCGAGATCAAATTAACTGGAACTGGCAAAGCACCAGCATTTAATTGAACGGACAAGTCTTTTGCTTCATCAATTGTAAAACTGCCTGTAATTTGACCATTTTGTGAAATTTGAGACTGAACGACTGGATCGGAGACTAATTTATCGTCGAGGAAAATGCCAAGTGGGAGAGTATATTCGGCAAGTCTTCCTGTAACTTCAGAAAATTTCTTGGCGCCTTCGGGTTTAAGTTCAAAGGCAATAGTCCAATTTGTACCAGATTGATCGGGTGATATTTGTGCTCCTTTGAGATCGGCTCCAGTTACTCCACTGCTTACCCATTCATATTGATCAATTTGGCTGCGCATTTGCAAAATTTCTTGCGGGCTTTTTCCTTGCAAATCCATCTTTCTTTCTTTAAATTCAAGCTTGGCAGTTTTTAGCAAACGTCTCTTAACTAGCTCAGGATTGACACCAGGAATTTCTACCATTATGCGATCAACTCCAACTTGCTGTACCGTGGCTTCAGTTGTCCCTGAGGCATTGACTCGGTTTTCAATTACCTTGAGCAAACCATCCATAACTTGTTGATTGATTTCTGGAGTTTGCTCAGTAGGAGAAGCCTGAAAAATCAATTGCGCTCCACCTATTAAATCAAGACCAAGCTTTAAATTACTTTGCTTTAGACTAGTTGCTTTAGTACTGCCAAATTTGGCTTTGCTTCCTTCTAGAGAGAGGCTAGTTGGTTTAGTACTGCCAAAGTTGACTTTGCTGCCTTCTAGAGATTTGCAAGTCCAATATACTGACCAATCATAGTTGTCCGTCATTTCAACCCTTTTAAAACCAGAGTTGCATAGTGATTGAATTGCTCCATCTTTTTGCATTCTGTGAGACCAAACATCGTTGAATAATGAGTAACTGATCACAAGATTGTCTTTCTGTTTTCCAGTGATTCTAAACTTAATATCAAGCCCTTTGTCAAGCATATTCTCACGCATTAAAGCTACTTGAATTTCTTGAGAAACCTTTTGTTCATCCTTATTCTTTTGTTCTTCAACATTTTTTTTCTTCGTTTCTTCTTTTTTCTTTGCCTCTTCTTTTACGATTTGAGTTTTCCCCTTTTGCTCATTTTCATTAGAGCTTCCCCACCAAAGCCAATAACCACTGAGTAACAGAATAAAAACTATGGCAAGAGGCTTAAAAAGTTTCATATGGCAATTATGGTCGTTGGTCTTGATGAAAAGAAGGAAATAAGAATCTGTAGATGTTCTTAGAATTCTTAACGTAAATTTTAAACTTAAATCTTTAAACTCTGAAAGGCAATTAGCTCAATTCGATCTTTAAAATGAGATAAAAATTTGTTACTTGATTTGTGATTGACTTATATTGCTTTCTTGAAATTTCAGTTGATTCTCTAAAAAATCAGCTTGCTGTTGAGCTTGGTCTACTTCTCTGCGCAATTCTTGGGTTTTACTTTCAGAATCAGCTATATGCTTATCAAGTTTTTCCTTGGCTTTTAAGGCTTTTATTCGAGCTTTACCAGCTTCTATTCTTTGATTAGCTACATTTTTTTCAGGATCTTCAATATCTTTGGTGCGTTTTTCTTGAATCCAAGAACCCATCTTATCCCAGGTTTTTTTTGCAGGTGCAACCGCTGATGAATTATTACTTTGATATGGTGAGGATTGTACAGAAGAATTTTGATTAGCCAAATTCATTGAATTGTTCTGATAAGAAGATTTGCTGAGAGATTGACTGGGAGCTTGGCTGTATGGAGAAGATTGTGGACTTGCTGTATTGAAAGACTGAGAGCTATTTGACTGGATATTGTTGTTTGAATATCCTTGTCCAGAACCTAAGCCAGAATAATCATAATCAGCAGATTCTAGACTGTTGGGTTCACCATATTTCCCGCCGCCAGAATTGTATGGATTATCGGCAAAAACTGGAAAGTTAGAGGCAGATAAATAGATGCAAAAGCTAAATACTGAGAAAAAGTAAAGTAAGTGAAAATAATTATGAAATTTCATGGTGTATCTATTTAGTTTTATTGGAATTATGGAAAGTGCTGCTATCGCTTATTAGCTTGAAGATTATTAGGCGTTTCAATTTGAAAAATTTAATCATGAAGAATTTATAGACGAATTAAATTCATTCTTGTTCTAATTCATCTAATTGTTTTCATGATAACGGTTAGATTGTTTTGTATCAACAATTAAACAATCTATTTTCGTCATCTTCCTTGCATAATTCCCTGACCAGTTAAGCTTGTTAAAGCATT
>B570J29032_109959129_pt1 | contig 18665 bp, 15 predicted proteins | sample LakMenEpi16Nov12_FD_29032 | JGI IMG/M metagenome (IMG submission 29032) | reverse complement strand
GTTGTAAATGGCTTTCAGAATGTATCTTTGACTTATTGATAACAACATAGATTCTACAAAACATAGTGTTATCAATGGTTTAAGCCGAATTTTACAAATGAAAAAATGTTATCAGTGATATAAAAATCCCGATGTAAATCGGGATTTTTTGTTTTCTGCCTTTTAGTTTTAAAACCTAAAACAATTCCAATTGTTGTGGCACATCAGGTATATCTGTTTTTTTAGTTCCATAAAAAATTTCCATGCGTTCAAATTGCTTATCCGTAATTTGGATGATACCTACTTTGCCAAATTCAGGTAAACATTTGACGACGCGTTTTTTGTGGACTTCTGCATTTTCGGCACTCGGGCTGTGCCTTAAATACATACTAAACTGAAACATGGTAAAGCCATCTTTCATTAAATCTTTTCTGAATTGTGCAGCTACTTTTCTGTCTTTCGCTGTTTCGGTTGGTAGGTCATACATAACTAAGGTCCACATAACTCGGTAGGCGTTTAGGCGTTCGGTTTTCGGGTTCATGGTTTCTGTATTTTTGTCTGTTCGAGCGTAGTCGAGAACAAGTAAAGTAATTTAGTACGCTTCCCGGCTAGGCCCGAAGTAACAGGTGTTAAAAACTATATTTCGGGGTACAGTATTTTGCGTTGCTCGCCCATAAAGCATTTAGCTAAACTATAGGCTGTGCGCTGAGTGGCATTCATTAAAGGGCTTTTTTCGCCATTTATTGCTACATCCAGCACGGGTATTTTTAATAAGTATGCCTTATCTTCTTTACTTAAATCTTCGTTTAGGGGATTGTTGTTTTGTGCGTAATCAAAAACCAGTTTGTCTACATAAGGGCGGTAGGGCTCCATTAAATCATCAGCTAAACAATAAGGGTTGTATTTATTGGCATGAAAAATACCTAGCGTGGGCAATAAACCCGCCCCAACAATGCTGCGCGCCATGGTAGCTCTTAAGATGGCATAGCCATAATTTAAGTAATTATTGGGTACTGCACCGTTTCGATGCCTGTTAAATTCAGGAATATGATTAAAAATAGTTTGCCAATAGTAGGCTGCTGCGGTTGCTTCACAATTATCTGTATCGCCGCTTTTTACTTTTTTATATAATGGCTCCAGATAATTACTTGGTTTGTTTGTTAAATCTAAAACCGCTTTTTGATTTTTAATTTTTTGAATAATGGTTTGTGCCCACAGTTGTTTTTTAACTGGTTCGCTGGCTTCTAGTTGCTCACGAAAACGCATATTTTGCAAAACGTGCCCATCTAAATTAAGCATTAATCCGGTAGGGTGATGGCTTTGATTGCATGTAATTAATGCTACATTGTGTTGTAATAAAAAATCAATAGCGCCCTGGCTGATGGTAATTTGTTGGTTATCTAGTATTACTATGCCAATGTCTTCTATGGGTACAGTTGCCTTAATTTGGAATTCATTTTGTTCATTAGGCTGTTTAATCATCAGTTGCTGCTGATGAAGGCTTAAATAACTGGGATTACCAAAATATAAGGTGCGCTTTATCATTAAACGATTTTACCTAAAATATTTATTTTTATTTTTTTATAGCTGAAATTATTTGGAGTACTGTATAAACAATTACTTAATTTTTTTGCTGTCATTGAGTAATCTACTGAAGTAGTATAAATATTTAAGAAATAATATTCTTGATTAGACATTTTTCTTAATCTGAAATATTGTTTATTGTTTTCGTTTGATACCTTTTCGATAATTTCATTCTCTTGCAATGTAGTAACTAAAATATGATTATCATTTATGGGTTTGCTGTAAATTGGTATTCCTTGCTTAGCTCGTGCTACTGCTTCCCAAAAAGTTACAGTTTCTAGTTCGTATTGTTTTCCGTTTTCATCTGAACAAATGGTAACATGGTGGTTATTACCTGGCTTAACCACAGAGATGGCTTTGTTTTTTTCTTTATCATATTTTAATATTTCATAAGCAGATACTTCTGCATAACAGCGCACCGTGTTGATAGGTTTGTCATTAAATAATAAAGGTTCGTTGGTTAAATCTTTTAAGGCATTGTTGCCTTTTTCTTTAAAGCGCTGTTTTACAATTTCTCTGATGGCTTTATCAATAATATATTCAGCATCTTTCTCTTTAAAGCTTTCATTTAATTTGTATTTAATGGCGGTAGTGTATTCATAAACTTTTACTTCTGTTAAAGCCTTTTTATGCTCTTCGTTTATCCAAATTGGGTTTTTGTTTAATTTATCAAATGCCAATGCCGGATTATTATCAAATTGAGCCAGGCGTTCTTTTAGTAATGCCTTATGTTTTGTGCTAACCACATTTTCAATATCCTCAAGTTTTATTTTGCTGTTAATTTTTAACGGCTTTTCTGCTATTCGTTTTATTAATCCATAAACACTTTCCTCGTGTAAGCTGCCTCTTGGTTCTAAGCGTTGTTGTAGTTTCCCATTACTGTATTTGTTTTTACGTCGGCTTACCACACGTTTACCAGCTTTAAAAGAAATAAGGGTGTTGGCTATTTTATTACTCAGCGTATTTGTATCAAATAACTTATAATCTTGTACCAATTTTTTTAAACCTTTGTTTTCTACATCCTTGATGTTTTCAAATTTTTCTTTTTTCTGATTTAAATTATTTAAGCGGTGTATAATACTTTGTTTGGTGCAAGCTACAACCAAGGCATCAATAGCGTGATGGCGGTGATCCATGCGTTTGCTCCAGTCTTTAATCCGTTCTTTTTTATCTTCGTTAATGTAAGTTAATTCGGCTTGTTTGTAGCGCTCAAAATTCAGGTCATGTAAAATATTGTCATATCCCCAATGATGACGTAAGTAATCCGTAACACCGCCACTGGTAACTTTTACCTGATGACAAACTTGGTGTAAAATTTCTGTTGCTTTTCTAGTTATATAGCGTGTTTCATTTAATTGACGATTGATAAAGTCAGATGGGATTTTTTCAAAAGGCATCAATAAATAATCGCGTTTTCGTTTGCTTATACCCACGCGGTAAATGGCTTTTTCTTTATTGTCTTTAGATATAAATTGTTCGTAATAATAATTTACATGATTAATATATTCTTTTAGGGCAGCGTCGCCTTTGCCTTTCATCCAATCGTAAGCGGTTAATGCACCTTTATTGATGTTTTCGGCTCTTTCACAAATAGTCCAATTACTCAGACTATTGTCAAACAACAAGGATTGAGGCACAATATGTTCAATATCAACGCCATCAGCATTTAAAAATTCCGATAATCCAATTGTTTTTCCCGTATATAATGAGAAGCCTTTAGTTTCGTGCCATACCCGCCATTTCTTAATTCGATGGCCAGTTGGTTTTAATTTGTATTTTTCAATTTCTTTAGCAATCTCATCATTTTCGGCACTTCGTTTATTATTATAACTGTAGGAGTCGCTTCTTTCATCCGCACTTTGTTGGAGTTCACGAGCTAACTCAATGCGAATCTCATCTGGTTTGCCCATTGATGGTTCTTTTAGTATAGCATTTACTATATTGATGAGTTGGTTTAATATTTTTTCAACCACAGGTTGTCTTAACTCACCACGTTTTAATTGTGGTAATTGCTCAAGTAAAACTCTTTTTAAATTATCTACTTTAGTTAAACTATCACTATGATTATATCCTGCTAAAGCACACGCTTCGCTATACACGTAGCCATTCATCAAAAACGGTAAAATTTTACGAATGGCTTTTGTGCTTTTGTTTGCATAATCGTCATTTTTAAATACTACAGTGGTTAGGGCTAATGCTATTTCTTCTGTTATGCCTATATGTGCTAAACTTTTATGTTTTAAGATTGCATTTTTTAATTCAGTTTTATCATCAATACTATGTAGTAGATGCCAAACAATATATAATGGTTGTTTATCAATATCGGTAGTAATTTCCTTTAACTCAATAATTTCGCCGCTTTGTTTGTCGATTACGGAATAAGCATCAAGTTCAAATTTTTTATTTTTTGATTTGCTTTGGTAGCCGTTTACTGATTCATGTATGTTTTGATTTATGGCTTTGTTTATGGTTGATATATCAAGCTGTGTTAATTTGTCAATCACCTGCTTGTCAATATTATTTTTTTCAAGCGCTGCAATTATTCTCACTCTGGTTTCATTACCGCGCAATCCGGCTTTTTCAACTTGTTGATTGCTCCTTAATGAATTGTCTCCTAGTATTTTTCGAATGTCCTTTATGCCAATCTTTTCCGAATTATTAAGTAATTCAAATAATTTTTGTTTTTCTTCAATGCTTGGTATACGCTTGGTTTGCGAATCTTTACTATCAAGTGTAAGCGTATTTATGCTTTCCCATATTTTTGATAATTGAGCTAAAGGATTACTTCTTGCTGCAACACGAGGTCCAATAAATTTTTCTTGCTCTTTACCTTCTTTATTTACTCTAACTTTTCTGCCTTCAAATTCACAAATACTAATTAAACCTTTTTGAGATTTTAAAGGACGTTGCATGTAAATAATTCCATCCCTTATTTTAATTTTATTGTTTTCTGTTAAAACATTAGGATGAAATTTACTTTGAAACTCCCAAACAGCATTGAATTCAGTAATATAATCTTCGCGTGGATAAATTTTGTTTTTAATAGATAATGAAACGATTTGCTGTTGGTTGTAATTGAAGTTTTCTAAAAAGTCGAAATATAATTTTTGGCCAACGGTAATCCCTTTTTCTTTTAATTCAGCGCTTCTGGAGTTTATACCTCCTAAATATTCACTCTCCTTACTTTTCTTATCAGTGTTTTCTGTTTTAGCATCTTCTTTACGGGATGATTTATATCCTCTTTTTTGGTTTAGATGAAGTAATATTCTTCCAATTTCTGTTAGACTTAATTCTTGTTTTAAAGCTTTGTCTCTGAGAGCGTATAATTCAATAACCTTAAGTTTAATAAGGTTTTCATCAGGTAACATATTCAGTTGTTTTAATACATTCACCAATGATTTTCTGCGTAGTTGATAGCGGTCAAGATTTCGCCTTGCACCTCTTTTACTTGTTCTATCTTGATTAACAGTACTTGCTTGTCCTTTTTCAAATTTTGTTTTATTATCACTATCAATTGGGATGATTCTAACACCTAAATCTACTATTTCAGATTTTTCATTTTCTTTATCTGCCTCATGAATATAAGCCCATCCTATGGAGGCAACTCCTAAGTCTAATCCCAAAATCTTTTTCATTATAAATTTTTTGTTTAATTTAAAAAATATTTTTTATATTTGAAAACATTCTGAAAGCGATTTACAATAAGGACGTAAGTCCGTTGTGAAAACATCAAGGCGGGGCAACTCGCCTTTTTTAATTTAAATCCATTCTTAATAGTGGTTTATTAGATTAATTAATAGTCCTATTCTGTCAATATTTCAGCAAAATATAACCAAAAATCCCAAGTGAAAAATTTTAAATTAAATATTAACTTAATCAATTCATCGGGGTAATTTAATTTACTTAATTAGAAATTTTACCAAAGACATTATTTATTCTTTCCCAAACCGGAAATTTTCAAAGCGAGAGCTAATTTTTTTGGCTTTTTTATGTTGGCTAAAATCATAAACAGCATACCAGTCCAATACATGCACTGCGCCAAAGGAAAATGTAATCAACTTAAATTCGTAAGCTTCTTCAGTTCCCCAGCTAATTAAATTGATGTAATGAATGTTTTTCTTTTTTTTCAAAAGTACTGCGCCGGCATCCGGTGTTATCATTTTAATTGGTGTTTCTGCTATTTTTTCCGGAAGCTTGATATTTGGAAACTGGTCATGTTTACCAAAATACAGTGTATCAATGGTGAGTTTGTAATTCTGACGACAATCTTTTAGATAATCGCTTATGGCCTGCCTGTAATAAATTTGAAGTTGCGAAGGAGTAGGTACTTTATTTTTTTGCGCAAAAAACGGAATAGTAAGCAAACAAAAGACGGCGGTAAGTTTTTTTAAACTCAGACTCATTTTTTTTGTTCATAATTCAAATAAGCTCAATTGGTAAGGCTTATAAAGAATTTATCCGAAATTTTATTTAGCGGCAGCTTTAAAATTTTTCACGCCCTCATCTAACCATTTAACATAGTCTTCCACATTTGGGTCGTATCCACGTATGGCATTTAGTGGTTTTTCGTTATGGTCTAACAAAACGTACAAAGGCTGCGTGCTTTGCTGGTAACGTGTTTCTTCCATGTATTTAAATTTATCGCCTATATCTGTAATCACACGTTCTTTACCGTACCAAAAAACTTTCATGTGATCTTTAGGGTCTAGTTCACGTTTATCATCCACATACAAAGAAACGAGCACGACATCGTTATTTAAACGTTTAAGCACTTCTTCATTTGGCCAAACATTATCTTCCGTTTTACGACAATTGGCGCAGGCATGCCCGGTAAAATCAACCATAAGTGGTTTGCCAACTTTTTTAGCATAAGCCAACGCATGTTCATAATCGTTTTTAAAATGAGTAACGCCGTTTTTATTCGTTTCTATGTATTTGCCAAACTCAGGGTCTTTGTTTTCGCTGTGTGCTGTATGACCTGTATTACTGCCAAAGCCGTGTGGCGACTCTGAATATTCTAATGGCGGTAAAATGCCGCTGAATAATTTTAGCGGAGCACCCCATAAGCCAGGTATTAAATAAAAGGTAATAAAAAAGGCTGTGATGGCAAAAAATAAACGTGTAACAGATAAATGTTTTACATCACTATCATGCGAGGTTTTAAACACACCAATCAAGTAAAGTCCAAGCAGCATAAAAATAACAATCCATAAACCAACAAATACCTCACGCGTTAAAATAAAAGCCTGCACCACTAAGTCGGCATTCGACGCAAATTTGAGCGCCAACGCTAATTCCAGAAAACCAAGTGTAACTTTAACAGAATTGAGCCAACCACCGGATTTTGGCATTGATTGAAGCCAGCCCGGGAAGGCCGCAAATAAACCAAATGGTAATGCCAGCGCTAAGGCAAACCCAAACATGCCCCAAAATGGCCCCGAAATATTTCCTGTACCTGCTGCTTCAACTAATAAAGTACCAATTATGGGCCCGGTGCAAGAGAACGAAACCAATGCCAGCGTAAAGGCCATGAAAAAAATACCGGCTAAACCGCCTTTATCACTTTTAGCATCCATTTTATTAACGAATGAACTTGGCAGAACAATTTCAAAAGCACCTAAGAAGGACGCTGCAAACACTAACAACAGAACAAAAAAGGCGAGGTTAAACCAAACGTTGGTAGATAAGGTGTGCAGGGCACCGGCACCAAAAATAATAGTAACGCCTAATCCTAAACTCACATAAAGTGCAATTATAAAAAAGGCATAAATAATGGCATTACGAAGGCCTTGCTGTTTTGATTTGCTTTGTTTGGTGAAAAAGGCTACGTTCATCGGGATCATTGGAAATACGCATGGCGTAAGCAATGCAGCAAAGCCGCCAATAAAGCCTGCTAAAAATATTCCCCACCACGACATGGACGAAGAAGGTGCATCACCTTTAGAACTATGGGTAGGCATGGTTATAGAGGTAACAGTATCCTTTTTTATTTCTGTTATGGTATCTTTTGTTTCGGTAACGGTAAGGGCGGAATCAGTTGAGGTGGTGCTGCTTTGCGCGGCAGCCGTCCCAATACAATCTTTACTGCCTTCGCAATCAAAATTAAAATCGTCTGCCGGCGGGAAGATACATTTTTCTTCTGTACAGGCCTGAGCTTCATATTTCCCGGTAATTTTTACCTTACCTTCTTTTAATAATTTTATTCGTTGTGTAAAACTGGCTGTTTTTTCATGGTAAGCTACATTAATTTCAAATACCTTGTCGAACTCCTTTTTAGGACTACTTTCTTTTACGCCGCCTACCAATTCATAATCATTTGATTTTTTAAATTTAAATGAGGTAGGGTTAGGTCCATCGCCCTTGGCTTTAATTATAGAATAAATGTGCCAAGGCTCCTCAATGCTGGCCTTAAAAATTAAATCATATTCGCAGCTGTTTACTTTTTTAGATTCAAACGACCATTTAACCGGGTTATCTTGTGCAGCAAGAAAGCTAAAAAGAACCAAAAGAGGTAAAAGAAAAAAAAGTTTTTTCATTTATTAAATCGATTTAAGTTATAAGGACAAATATATTAAAATTATTCAGTTTTAACGTTTAACTCAACTGTTTTAGGTGGCAAACACATATTGTCGTTGCAACACATATATTCTACGTTAATTTTAATTATTGGATTTTTAGCAAGCAGCTTAACTTTTTGAGTGAAAGTTGCTTTACCATTAAATACAAATATTTTGGCGTCAAATGCTTTTACAAATTCTTCGTGCGCATCGCTCTCTTCAGTTTTTCCAATTAATGTAAATTGTTTTAAATCGTTGTATTTGAATGAAGTTGGAATAGGGCCGGCATCAGTAGGGCGCTGTGAATACGTATGCCAGCCTTTTTCAATGGCGGCGGTTATGGTAATTTCACCCTCAGAGGCACTTATTTTTTTATATGTTGCAAACCAACTTACCGGATTTTGTTGGGCCTGAAGCATAAACACAGAAAAGAGCAAAAAGCTTAAGATTAATTTTTTCATGGTTAATTAATTCGATTAGATAAAGTTGAAGTAAAAATCCAGAAAAGCCAAACAAATAAACAAATATTAACATTGATATTAATTTTAAACAAAACTCTCATTTTCGATAGCTTTTTTATAAATTTACAAGCATAATTAAAATTTAAACGTATGAAAGTATCAGTTATTGGAGCAGGAAATGTAGGTGCATCATGTGCAGAGTACATTGCTATTAATCGCATTGCCAGCGAGGTAGTTATTTTAGATATAAAAGAAAATTTTGCCGAAGGAAAGGCTTTAGACCTTATGCAAACAGCAACCTTAAACGGTTTTAACACGCGTATTTCGGGCAGTACAAATGATTACGCTAAAACAGCTAACAGTGATGTGGTGGTGGTTACCAGCGGTATCCCACGTAAGCCGGGCATGACAAGAGAAGAGTTAATTGGAATTAACGCAGGTATAGTGAAAACTGTTACTGAAAACGTTTTAAAACATTCACCTAATGCAATTGTAATTATAGTTAGTAACCCAATGGACACCATGACCTATTTAGCATTAAAAGAAAGTGGTTTACCAAAAAACAGAATCATTGGCATGGGTGGTATCTTGGATAGCTCTCGTTTTAAATGTTATTTATCGCAGGCATTAAACGTACCTGCCAGTGATGTACAAGGTTATGTAATAGGTGGTCACGGTGATACTACGATGATTCCTTTAACCAGATTAGCCACTTATAACGGTTTTCCGGTGAGTAACTTATTAGATGCCGAACAATTGAAAAAAGTAGCTGCCGATACCATGGTAGGTGGAGCTACATTAACCGGAATGCTTGGCACCAGTGCCTGGTATGCGCCGGGCGCTTCAGTTGCTGCTTTAGTAGATAGCATCTTAAACGACCATAAAAAATTATATACCTGCTGTGTAAGCCTAAACGGTGAATACGGACAGAATGATATTTGCCTTGGTGTTCCTGTTGTTATTGGAAAAAATGGCTGGGAAAAAATTGTTGACTTTAAATTAACTGCTGATGAGCAAGCTGCTTTCAACAAGAGTGCAGAGGCTGTGAGAGCAATGAATAAAGTATTAAGCGAAATGAAAACTGCTTAAACTAACTTATATTTTTTTAAGAAGGTTGCCGTTATTTGGCAACCTTTTTTATTTAACTTTGATTGATTATGAGAAACTTAATTCTATTACTCGCCTTTTCGTTTTTTGCAACTTCATGCAAGACGCAAACTTCGTTGAACTTTACTGTTACTTACACTCAGCCCTATTGCGGTGGAGCTAAACCAACACCTGAAATTATTGAGGAAAGTAATCAACCAAAACCATATGCTAATTTTAAATTATTTTTCGTTAGCAAGAAAGGAAAAACTGATTCAGCTGTTACCGATGATAAAGGTGTGCTAAGAATTACACTTAGGAATGGGAATTATAGATTAATGGAAGGATGGAAATTGAAGAAAAGTACACCAAACGGGCAGCCTTTAAGTGATTATAGTTTGGAGTGTTTAAAAACAGAATGGGGTAAATCCTTGCAAACTATTAGTCTTGTGAAAGGTAAAGTTGTAGCAACCAAAACAACCCCGCAGCCTTTAAAAATACATCTAGATTTACCTTGTGATTATGCAGTACCTTGCCTAGAGGTTAAGCATATACCGCCAATGCGCGAATAAGTATTGAAAAAACAAGTATTAATAACAGTAGTTGAAATTATTAAATCATGAAAAAAATTATTTTATTCTTTTTGCTTTGTGTAAGTCAAGTTGGATTCACACAAACGAATTTAACCGCCGAGCAATTTAAACAACAGCTAAGCACCAAAAACACCGTGGTAATTGACTTGCGTACACCTGAAGAAATAACCAAAAAAGGGAAAATAAAAAATGCTTTTGAGATCAACTGGTTTGATAAAAATGCGGAGGCTATTGTTTCTAAACTGGATAAATCAAAATCGTATCTTTTATACTGTGCCGGTGGCGGAAGAAGTGGAGAAGCGCTTGAGTTTATGCAGAAGAATAATTTTAAAAACGTAGCTCATTTGCAAAATGGCTTTTCAGAGTGGCTACAAAAGGGTTATGAAGTAGAGCATAAAAAATAAGTGATTTGAAAAAAGTATATGCTATACCCGGTCTGGGCTGTACCAAGGATTTATTTCAAAACATTCGAATTCCAAATCACGAACTAGTTGTATTAAACTGGCCGCAGACCAAGCCGAGTGAAAGTTTAAAAGCGTACGCTCAAAAATTTTTACCGCAAATTAACACCAATGAAAAAGTTAGTTTAATAGGCGTCTCTTTTGGAGGTATGATTTGTTCTGAACTCATAGAATTAATTGAAACAGATAAAGTGGTGTTGATTTCATCCACCAAAAACAAAAAGCAATTCCCTTTTTTACTTAAATTTTTAAAAGTAATACCATTGTATTACTTTTTAACTAATTATTTTTTTACAACCGGAGGTCAATTAAAACGTAGACTTTTGGGATTTGATGATTATTACAGCAAATTATTCACTGACATGATGAGCAGTATGCGACCAAATTATTTCAGGCACGCTATAAATACAATTGTTAACTGGCAAAGAACAGAAAGCAATCCCAAAATTATTCAGATACACGGCACAAAAGATCGATTAATGCCGGTAAGCTTAATAGATGCAAAATACATCATTAAAGACGGATCACATGCGATGGTGTTAACGCGCGCTGAAGAAATTAATTTAATTCTCAACGAAGTATTTAACGATTAATCTTCCTTTAAACCTTTACCGATTTTATTGATTTTGTTGTTACGGCGTAACTCAATAATAATTTGATCTAACACACCATTTAAAAATAATTTACTTTGTGGCGTACTATATTCTTTACTGATGTCAATGTATTCGTTAAGTGATGCTTTTACAGGGATTGTAGGGATGTAAACAATTTCTGTTAGGGCCATTTCCATTAAAAGCATGTCCATGTTTGCAATACGGTCCAACTCCCAATTTTTAGTATGTTTCCCAATTAATTCTTTAAAATCAGCCCTGTACATGATGGTTCTGTTGAACAAGGCGCTCATGAATTCGAAATCATCTTTCTCATCACGGAGCAAAGGCATTAAACTAAACTTGTCGTTGGTTTTTTCGAGTGTTCTAACAACCGAATTAAATGCAACAAATGCGTCGTCGGCCCAGTGCATATTTTTATCTTCGAACAAAGATTGTAGCACCTCGTTTTCACTCAGTTGTTCTACTACATAATCGATTAAAAATTGGCGGTCTTCGTTTTGATCATTGTTACTGTTTTGCATGTATGTTTTATACAAATCACTTGCACGTAAATCAAAAAATAATTTTCGAACTAAATCAAAATCATTTTGCCAGCTGATTTTGCGTTTCTCCAATAAATCCTGAAAACTTTTGTTAGTCTCAAGATCTTTCAAAATATAATTGTTAACAAATTTAAGATTCGGATTTAAGTCTTCCTGATTAGGTAATTTTTTGTTTTTGTGTTCATCAATAATCACCAATGCAGTATGGTGTATATGATTGAGCAAACTAAAAATGGTTAGATAAAGATCGTAAATTTTGTCAAGGCTTTTGAACATGTCTTTTTCAAACAACTTGGCATTGGCATTCTCGTGCTGAAAATAACCATATAAGGCTTGCATCACCTTTATTCGTAAAAACCTTCTATTGAGCATATTTATTAAAGTACAGCGTTAATTCTAGCAATTGCTTCTAAACGTTGTTCCCCAAGTTTATTAGCTGCTTTGTAAGTGGCAATTTTTTCGGCTTTTGCTAGTTGAAATAAGTTAAAAGTAGTGTCGTAAATTTTTTCCGCATGTGCTAAGGCTCTTTCTCTGTTATAACCATCTAATTCGTAATACACATTGATAATTCCTCCCGCATTCACAACGAAATCAGGTGCATATAAAATACCTTTTTGACCAACAGCTTCACCATGAATCGTTTCATCTGCCAATTGATTATTGGCAGCACCACAAATAATTTTGCATTTTAATTTACTTAATGTGTTATCATTAATAGTTGCACCTAAGGCACATGGGGCATAAATATCAATATCCAAATCAAACATCGTGTCGGCACTAACAACTTCTGCTTTGTATTTATTCGCAACTTCTTTTAAACGCTCTTGGTTAATGTCATTAACGTATACTTTAGCGCCTTCTTTGGTTAAATGACTCACTAAAACTTCACCTACATGCCCAATTCCTTGAACTAAAACTTTTTTACCGTTAAGGCTGTCGTTTCCCCAGGTTTCGCGCGCACTGGCTTTCATACTCACGTATACACCGTAGGCCGTAACCGGACTTGGATCGCCACTACCGCCCATATTTTCTGGTAAACCACTTACATAGTCGGTTTCCATTTTAATAATTTCCATGTCTCTACTGGTCATTGCTACATCTTCCGCAGTAATGTATTTGCCGCCAAGACTATTTACAAATTTTCCAAATCTTCTGAGTAAGGCTTCGTTCTTTAATTTTTTCGGATCACCTATAATCACAGCTTTACCGCCACCAAGATTTATTCCTGCCACACTCGACTTGTAAGTCATCCCTCTTGAAAGACGCAACACATCCGTTAAAGCTTCTGCCTCATTATTATAATTCCAAAAACGTGTGCCGCCAAGCGATGGGCCTAATATGGTATTGTGAACAGCTATAATAGCTTTTAAACCGGTTGCATTATCGTTACAAAATAAAATTTGTTCGTGATTATGTATGGCCATTTGTGTAATAACAGGATTAACACTAAGGTCAATTTGAGATAAGGTTTTTACTTCCATAACTTATTAGAAAAAAGCAAATTTAGGGGATTTTTTCACAAACTAGCGAGATTTTAAGCCTTTTTACAAAATTAATGAGATTGTTTAACTCATTATTGAAAAAGGAGAACAAAGAATTCATTGGTCTTAATCGGATTGCGCAAAAGCATACTAAACCAACTAATGGTACACGGAGAAATTACTAATGAAATTGATTATAAAAAGTTGATTATAAAACAAGAAAAAAGAATGGTTACAGAGTGTTGAAAAAAATATTTCTTGTAACTTTTTTTAGCAATTAATTTATAATTGACATCAACTTTAAATTAAAAAATTATGGCAGGCGCAAAAGAAACCCCTCGGCAAAAAATGATAGGCATGATGTATCTTGTACTAACATGTCTTTTGGCACTTAATGTGAGTAAAGAAGTGTTACAAGGTTTTGTAACAATAAACGAAAACATTGAAACCACAAACTCTAACTTTTCTAATAACACACGTTTAATGCTCAAAGCTTTTGATGATGCTATTAAAAATGGTCATCCTGAAGTAAAGGGTTACTATGAAAAAGCTAAATTAGCTTGCACCAAAACACAAAAAACTTACGATTATATTGAGATTTTAAAACAACAGGTAAAGCAATACACCGAAGCTGTTTCATGCGCTGATACCATGCGTTTGGCTAATATTGAAAAATTGGATGATTACGATAAGCCAACATTTTTTTTGTTGGGTGATGATGAAGCAAAGCCCAAAACCGGAACCTATTCAGCCAACGAATTGAGGAATGAAGTAAATGGTTTGGCTTCAGAATTGAATTTACTCATTAACACCATGACAGAAAAAGATGGCTTAAAATTACCTGAGGAAGACGCCAAAGTATTAAGAGAGCAAATAAAATTGTTTACACCAACTGATAATTACTTTAATAAAGAAGGCGAGCGGATCACATGGGAAACCCGTAATTTTTATCACATGCCATTGGCAGCTGTCATTACTAATTTATCTAAAATACAAAGCGATATCCGAAACATAGAAGCAGAGTTGGTTAATAAATTTGCTTCAGCAAGTGGTAAACTCAGTATTAATTTTAATTCTTATCAGGCACGGATTGTACCAACATCACAATATGTGCAAACCGGAAATAACTATGAAGCGGATGTTTTTTTATCGGCAACCAGTACTGAGTTTAAGGATGATAATATACAATTTATTTTAGGCGATGTAGATACAACATCAGGTAATTTAATGCCAGGTGCGGAGGTGTTGCCAATTAAGGCGGGTAATGGCAAGATAGCAATACCTGCAGTTGCAATCGGAAAGAAAGAAATAAAGGGTTGGATCAAATTCAAAAACGGAATGGGCAAGTTCCAGTATTTTCCTTATCAAAATGAATATGTGGTAGCTAACAGCGCAGTTGCTGTGAGTGCCGATAAAATGAATGTGCTGTACATTGGTGCCGATAATGATTTAAGTATAAGTGCTGCAGGCATTGCACCTACTGAAATGGTTGTGGTTGGTAGCGGTTGCGGAATTAATTTAAAAAATACAGGAAGTGGCAAGTACATTGCAAAGGTGAGTACAACAGGCACTTGCTCAATTAACGTTTATGAACGAACTGCCAATGGAAATAAATTGCATGGCGCACCAAAGCTTTTTAAAGTGAAAAAATTTCCAACGCCACCTGTAAAATTACTAGGCAGACCGTGTTACGGAACAATTGATATTCCCGCAAGTGAAGTAAAACTGCTCAGTAGTATTGGTGTTGACTTAAGTATGTTTGATTTTAATGTGCCTTTTAAAATTATTAAATACAACATTTCTCTGGCATTAAATAATAAATTAGGTGATAGTAAAACCATTAACGGCAATAATTTAAACGGGGTTTTTGCTTCTGAACTTTCAAAAATTAAAAAAGGTGATAAGGTATACATCGAGGATATTGTAGTGATGGGTCCTGATGGGCAAAGGAACATGGGCAATGTTAAAATTAATGTAAAGTAGTAACCATATAAAGGATAAATATACCCACTTAACCAAAATAATTTACCAGATTTAAAAGGCAGGGATTGAAACGGAAATTCCAGATGTAATTTTACACCAACGATTAATGTTAAAGCGCAAAACAGATAGTCGGAAACAATTAAAATTAAACGTTATGAATATTCCGGTAAACAATCAGCAAAAATTAAATGAAGTTATTTTTGCCAACAAAAACAAAGCTTATGGCGCGTATGAAATTCGTTCAACCTATGGCGAAACACTTTTTAAATCATTAGCCATTGTGGCTTTAACTTTTGGAAGTTTAATGAGTTTGGGTTATTATTTTACGCATAGAACCGAATTACCGACTTCAACTGAAATAACTCAACTCATTCCAGATATTATCACGGAGGTTAATATTAACAAACCGGTTGATATGGATAAGCCAAAATCAACTCCGGTTGATCCAACGCCATCTAACGCAAATAAACCAAATTCACAAGCAGTTGGCACAATTGTAAAAGATAGTTTAGTGGTAGAAACAAACAGCACCAGCATTAATACTGATGTAACCGGCACAAGCACTTCCAGTACACAAGGAACGGGCGATCCAACCAATACGGGTTCAAGCGGAACAGGCTCTTTAACCAACAATGGCAATGGTGCAGGTGGTAACGAAAATGATGTTAGAATTTTTGCAGATGAAGCACCTGAGTTTGAAGGAGGGTTGAGCGCTCTTTACCGCTTTATTTCTTCTAAAATTGTTTATCCTAACGGTGCAAGGGAAGCAGGCAAAGAAGGAACCGCCTATGTTAGATTTGTAGTTGATGAAACCGGTGGTGTTACTAACGTAATTACACAAAACAAATTAGGTTTTGGGCTTGATGAAGAAGCGAGACGCGTTATTACCCTTTTACCAAAATTTAAAAAACCGGGTTATGTGAATAAACAGCCGGTAAAAGTTTACTACAACATTCCAATAAAATTTTCAATGGCAAAGTAGTGTGGGTATCAAACAAAAAAAACCGAACTAATCAGTTCGGTTTTTTTTATGTTGTATGAAGTCTTTTATACTCTAATGCCAATCACACACACATCATCCACCTGCTCCAAATTACCTCTCCATTTTTCAAATGCATCAGTTAGTTTTTCTTTTTGTTCATCTAAACTCAAGTGACTAGTGCTTAAAAATAATTCCCTGCTCCACTGTATTTGTAATACTACGGTCTAAATTAGCATTAGCTTAGTTTACGGTTACAAACAAAAACACAAAGCATTTAGCCTAGCCGCCGCCAAGGCGGATGTTCGCAACGGTTTTGTAAACCCGAGCAAAACGCAATACCCCAAAATAACAAGAGTTTAACACTCAAAAATTTGCTTTTTACACCTAATAGTTTAATTTAGCTATATGAAAAGACTTATCAAACTATTTTTATTGTTTTGTTTTACTAAAATTGTAGCACAAATAAATTTAGTGCCAAATCCAAGTTTTGAGGATACTTCAAGTTTTTGTCCTAATAATTCTGGTCAAATAAATAGAGCAAAGTTTTGGAGTACTATAAACGGAACACCTGATTATTTTCACGAGTGTTATAATGGGCCATCAAATTATAATGTTGTACCACACAACTCATTTACTTATCAAAACCCAACAAGTATAGGTTGCAAAGCTTATGCTGGAATTTTCACAGCATCACCTTTAAATAATCTTAACGAAATTTTTGCTGTAAAATTAATTGACACATTAAAAATTAACACGAAATATTTTTTCAGTATTAGAACCTCACTTTCTAACTACAGTAAGTATGCAACAAATAATTTAGGAATGTTTTTAAAAACAACTCAACCTATGATTACAAGTACTGCAAGTCCAAGCAACTTTGCACAAATAACCTTTTCTCAGAGTGTAAATGATACTTTAAGTTGGACACGACTGTTTAAGTCATTTAAAGCTGACTCAAACTATCGCTATTTGTTAATCGGGAATTTTAAAGACTCTTCTTTAACAACTAAAACTTTTGTTAACGCTTCTGGAGGTAGTCAAACATATTATACCATTGATGATGTATGTATTAGCACTGATTCGACTTTTGCTTATAATTATACTTTTAATTGTTTAACGACAGATATAGATCGATATAAGAAAAGCTCTTTTAGTATTTATCCTAACCCCACAAAAAATAAAATAAAATTTAATAGTGACGAGGAGATTATAGATATAGAACTTTACGACGTTAATTTTAAAAATCAATTTTTTCTTAGAAAAGAAAATGAGTTGTTTTTTGATTTACCAGTCGGGGTATATTTTTTTAAAATAAGATTCAATAACCATAAAACAATACATAAAAAAATAATTATTAACTAATAAAAAAATGCCGATGAAAACGAAGACAAAACTATTGACAATAATACTTTCAGCAGTAATAAGTCAACAAATTAAGTCTCAAGGTGTAAACTCTAAATGGGTTAAAAGCGGAGATGCCGTTAGCCATGAAAATACAAAAATGGGAACAACTAACAATTATGGGTTTAATATCATTACAAATAACCAAACTAGAGCAAATATTAGTAAGAATGGTAAATTTACATTTTATGGGCCTATAAAAACAGATACTTTAAAAACAGATAGCTTAATTGTGAATGGTGGCGCACGTATTAAAGGCAGATTACATGTAGGCAACAACTCTTTATGGTTAGGAGGTAGTTCGACTGGCCCAGGCAATGACGACATTACTTCAACAGGGGGTAATATCAATTTAGGTGGCGAAACTTCGCCTCCATTTAATTTGCCCTTCTCGCAAATTAGAGTTGGTATTGGGACTCAATCACCGAATCAGAATCTTCATATTGCAGACAATCGAACTCCAAGCAATGCTGTAAGAACTCAATACACAAATTTTAGCACAACTTCAGCAACAGGTAGAGGTTTTCTAATTGGAATCTTTGGTAATGGTAATGCAAATTTGTTTCAACAGGAAATTAATAGACCTTTAACTTTTATTACACAAGGTGGTTTCGTTGGTGTTAGTAATAATAATTTAGCGTTTTTACCCACCTCTTTATTCCACATAAGTGATGGTGCCAGCCAAACAGATATGCAAGTAACCAATAATGCTACCGGCAATACCGCAACCGATGGTTTTAAATTTGGTATCACAAATACAGGTATAGCACAAGTTAAGCAACAAGAAAATTTGGATATGCAATTTCATACCAACAACCTTCAACGCATGGTAATTAAAAATGCGGGGCGTGTGGGCATAAACACCAACACACCTGGCAACCGCCTTACCATTAGCAGCGCCGCAGGCGATCCTTATTTTGGTGCAGCCAGCAGTGGTTTAC
>B570J29032_109959131_pt1 | contig 18695 bp, 20 predicted proteins | sample LakMenEpi16Nov12_FD_29032 | JGI IMG/M metagenome (IMG submission 29032) | reverse complement strand
TCTGTCTTTTTGGCTCCTGCCGAAACAACCAAATTATCTTCAGTGATTTCCAAATCTTTTCCACCAGGAATAATATAGAAATCATCATATCCAACATCATTTAACATGAAGAATTTCTGTTGTTTTGCCGTTTTATATTGCTGATCAAAATTCTGAACGTATTTACCCGTTTTACTAATTCTGTTCATAACAACGTTCCTTCCAAATCTAGGAGCAATAAAAAAACCAATTGTATTTGCACCGGATACTTTTTTCAGTAAATCTAGCAAACCAGTAGTTAATTCCGCATTAGGAATTTTCTTACCTTCCAGCATAGTCTTAGTGTGCCGAATAATGACATTACAATTATTCCCATACTTATCGTAGTAATTGAGATATTTATCATTTTCTTTATATACTGCCCCCGTATCGTTTGAATCGCCGTCGGTTAAAAATACTGTATTGACGACATCCAATTTATATTGTTTTCTAAAAGCTTCCGTAATATCGATTGCAGAAATAATGGCTTCATTCAAAGGGGTGCCATTCAATTGTTCAAATTCTGAATTTCTTAAATGTACACTAACCGCAGGATTTGTGCTACCCCTATGGTTATACCGAGAAGTCATCAATTCTCCCACAAGCAACCAATATTTAACTGCATCTTTAAAATCATTTGAATTCATTTCGCTTGATACATATTCGCGTAATCTGAATGCAACATCATCAACATGCAAATCATTTACTCGTTTTGAAAATCTACCCAATCCATTCACACTACGAGCTCTAAAATATGTAGCCGGGTCCTCTGTATTTGGAGTTTCCATACCTAGTTCAATATTAATTGAATCATTCTGTAGATCAGTGAATGCATATACACGAAATGGAATATTTACTTTTCTGCAGAACATTACCAAAACTAGGGTTTGCTCAATTGTTGCTTGAATACTTTCACCCATAGACCCAGAATAATCTACGAACATCAATAACCCATGAGATTTACCGTCTGGGACAATTGTCATTCGTTTAAACAGATCATCATTAGTCTTATAAGAATGAATTTTTTTCATATCCAATTTGCCAGTTTTAGCAATAGATGCCCTTGCATATTGTTTAGCATTCTTTTTAAGCTCAAATTCTTTAACCAAATAACCTATATATTTCTTATTCGATTCTAAGAACTTTTTATACAAATGTTCTTTTGCTTTTTCTGATTGTGTAATTGCTAATGCATCCAAAGTATCAACATTAAGTGTATAATCTTGATACCGAAATTTTGTGTAGAATTTCTGAATTGTTTTATACGGTACAATGACTTTACTAATATCAACCTCAGGCATATTGACATAAAGGTATGGCTTTACTGAATCGTCGACAAGTTGATTTTCCATTTGCCGAAAAAATTTATCAGTTACTGACTCTGGATCAAACTCGCCAATATCCGATCCTCGTCTATTTTTTGTTTTTTTGCTCTTTTTATCGGAATCAGAATCAGATTCCACTTCTTCCCAAGTATCATCTTCCGAATCAAAATCATCATCCATATCCTCAACATAATCGACATCATCAAAATTTTGCAATTTTGGTTCTGTTTTACCATATTCATACAATTCGTTAGATACAGAAACAACGTCATCCCACGTTTTAATACCATTAATTCGTTTTAAAAAATATTGTTCATCATCTTTGAATTGCACGTTTAAATATGAACCGACCTTATAGTGTAAATTGATACGATCAATTAAAGGCAGTGTGTTGATATCCCATTCATTTTTCTGAATTCCGAAAAAGTCTTTTTGCATTAGTTCAGCATATCCCTTTTTAAAGGATACCTTCAACCCAGGAAACTTTTCTTGAATACATTTTTCGATGCGAGCGTCTTCGACAACATTTAAATATGTTTTGAACCCCTTCTTGGTACCATCTAATACTTGATCGTGCCAGCCGTCAGGTGGGGTAAACAATGCATGCCCAACCTCATGGCCTAGAAGCAAATCGTATAAGAACGGAGTCATGGACTTCCAAATAGGAATGACCATGACCCGATTTTTGGTATCGAAGTATGCGGTAGAAGTTTTCTTATGTTCTACTTGAATGTTTTCTGATGCTAAAAGTTTTGCTAATATAGACTTAGAATCGGTTATCATATGTATCTCCTTTAGGCTTTTCTATATTATAACACCTAAAGGATCAGTTGTCAAGCTCTAGTTATAGCTAAAATACGCTCAATTTGCTTCTCTATGAGAGGAACTCGATTTGGCCAATGTATGTACTCCTTTTCGGGATTCTTCATCAAATTAACCAAAAGGGGCATAACCATTTTTTCTAAAGTCTGCAACTTCAATTTGGTTTCACTATCTACCGATGTTTTGGCTTCTGCCAATATTGGTTCAGTAACATCTTTTTCATTTACTGCGGTGAAACCAAAATCGTTATCTAATTCTAGATACTCCAACGGAATTTTGTTAGCCATTTGTTATTTCCAATTAGGGCCGTGAATCCAGCCAACTAATGCTTTTCGGATTCCTTTGGTAACAGGTTTAACTTCATGTAAAGTATACGAAGGAAAAAATGTAATTGTTCCTCGCTCTTTTGGAATTGCAAATGGGGTTTGAGACGTAATTAAATTTACATCGCCGCCCTCATAATCCGAAGGATCTGATAATTGCATAGTAAAACTCAATTTTCTAGGATATTGCCCTGCGCCTTGATAATGATGGTCAACGTGCGCATCATAAAAATCACCTTCATTATATACTGAAAATTGTAGTGATTCAATATGGTTAAGATCATAATTAAACCATTTTGAATTTGCCTGAAAGATGCTGTCTGTTAATTTTCTATAAAGCCAAGCATTTTGATCGTTTGTAGGAATCCAACCAATAGTTGTTTTTCGAATATCCGCATTTTCGCCACCTGGCACATCAAAATTTCCACCAACCTCTGCATTTTTTAATAAAAGAGAATCGCCCAACGTAACAATATCGTCAAGCATTTCATCATCAAATACTCCTGAATAATAACAATACGTATTTACCGTATGCGTTTGTAATTGCCAAGTATCATTTGCCATATTAACTTCCTTGTATTCTAGAGAAATTTTGGTGTTTCTCAAATTTTATAACACTTCTAAATTTATCAAATAGAAGATCTCCCTTGTGACTAATTACAAATACATTAGTCTCGTCACCTAAAGTATTTATAAGGTTCATCACATAATCTGTACCATTTGCATCTAAAGATGAATCGAAAACCTCATCAAGTAATAGCAAATTTGTGCTAGCGCAATTTTTCATTTTTGCAATTGTTCGCCAAGTAAATAATAGCGCCAAATCAATACGCTGTTTTTCACCTTCACTAAATGATGCGTACGAAAATTCATCTCGATGCCTAGACTTTATTGTCTCATTGAATGTTTCATCCAATTCAAAATGACAAAAGAAATCCATTGCCACTAAATACTTGTTTACTAATTTATTAATGATTGGCAAATATTGTCTAATAATTTTAGTTTTAATTCCGGTATCTTTTAAAAGTATACCCGCAATCTCAAAATAGTGTTTTTCTTCTGTTTGCTTACCTTTTTCTTCAGACAAAAGAATAACATCTTTAGCCAATGCCTTTAATTTAGTTTTTTCCTCATCTATGTTGGTAGTATTGGTAGCACTATCCTGAATCTCTTTTGCTAATTTTTTAATATAGTTTTGTTCGGCAATTAAACTAGAGCTAAATTCAATAATAGATTCATTCAATTCTGCAATCTTAGTTTTAACTACATCTATTTTTTCTAATCGCAAATTAATATCGGTTATTTGGTTTTCTAAATCGTTTATAGCATCAGCAACCTCAGACGATTTATGCTTATGTTCCGTAATCGTTTTATCCTTAAAGTCCTCACTTAAATTTTGATTGCATGTGGGACAATCATCGTGGTTAAGATAGAATGTGATGTCAGAATTTACTTTCTTTGACTTCTCTTTAAGTTTGTCCAGTACTTTAAGTATTTGTTTTTCTTTTTTCTTTGTTTCATCATCATCTAAAATTGTAAGTTTTAATCCATCCACTTGCGATTTTAATGTGTTTATCTCTGTAGTAAAACCGTTAATTGCAATATTTGCAGTCTCAATTAATACTGTAGTATCCTTTGCCCGTTTTTGTATATCATCTTCAAGGGTTTTAATGTAGTCTTGTTGTAATTTAACCTTGCTTTTACCAAACTCTACTTTAGAATCTATATCCAAAATTGAATTTTTTATTTCAGTTTGTTTATTCTTCAATACCGAATTCATTACTGTAAATATTTGAATATCTAAAATATCCTCAATAATTTCTCTTCGATGACCCAACGGCAATTGCATAAAGGGAGTAAAAGATGCACTACCTAAAATTACAATCTGCGTAAATGATTTATAATTTAATTTTAGAATAGTATCTTCTAAATATTTTTGGTAATCTTTCGCTGCGGCATCTTGATTCAATAACACGTTCTGCACATGAATTTCAAAGATACCAGGTTTAATACCCCGAACAATTTTATATTCTTTAGGACCAATATTAAATTCTAACTCTACTAGTAAATTTTTAGCATTGATCGTATTGAGTAATTGAGGCTTATTGATACTACGAAATGGTTTATTAAATAAAACAAAACACAATGCGTCAAGAATGGTGCTTTTACCGGCACCATTTTCACCAACAACTAATGTGGTAGTTGATTTATCTAATCCAACTTCTGTGAATTGTGCTCCTGTTGATAAGAAGTTTTTCCAACGTATAGTCTTAAATTTTATCATGCTTCCTCATAATTTTGAGCTTCTACGTATAACGATTTCATCAAAGTTTTAATACGGTCTTTATCCGCATCTGTTTCTATACTATCAACATAGTTGGATAATAGAGTCATAGTATCTTCTAAGTCAATTGTCTCATCTAAGGCTTCTGCCTCAAACTCCGAGAAGTCTTCGATAATTTTTAATTCAATTGGATTTTGATTGTATATATTTTCAATAAACGTATCAAATTTAATAAAATCTTTTTTATTTACAACTATCAATTTTATTAGTTTACTTGCAAATTTAGTAATATCTATTGTCGACACATCTTCTTTATCGTCATCATAATAATATTTTTCAAATATCGTAAAAGGATTCTCAATAAATTCTAATTCCAAAGTAACAGTATCAAAGATATGAAATCCTCTAGGATCCTCAAAATCATTCCAGAACATTTGGTATGGATTACCCAAATAATGGATATTGCCTCCACTATGCTTATGATGAAAATGCCCAGAACATACTAAATCAAATTTGCTAAATAATTTAGAATCTAAACCGCCATGCGATTCCTGCGTATTTTGACCTTTGTACATTACAAATCCTGCTAACTCTAAATGACCAAAACACACCGTTGCTTTAGTTTTTTTAACTAGCGTCATTGATTCTTCGTAATTATCAGCACACAACCACGGCATCATCAATATAGTACAATCACCGAAGTCTACTTCCGTCGCATCTTTATATGCATTAATATTTGCATATTCGGTTAGTAGTAAATCGGGCGAATTTACATTATTCGTATTCTTAAAGAATGTATCATGATTACCAATAATCATATCCATAGTAATGCCAAGGTACTTTGTTTGATCAAAGAAATACTCCCGGCAAGATTTTAAAGAATTAAAATTGATATATTTCCGACGATCAAAGCAATCACCTAGGTGAATAATATTTTTAATATTACGTTTTTGTAATTCTGGGAAAAATGATTCTTGATAAAATCTTTTAAAATATGCATCAAATGGTTGCGAATCCGACCTTGCCCCAAAGTGTGTATCAGTAATTAACGCTATTTTCATTTACAGGATTTCCTTCTTCATCGACTTCTAACCAGGTATGATCACCTAACCATTTAGCCCGTGTAATATAGTCATAGTGTGCTGGCGCACCCGTAGACCAGTCATTCGGTCCATTGATTATTAAAATCGTTTTTTGTATTTTTTTATCAAATGCTAACCAATAGGTTTGTCCATGATATAATTGAAATGAGTATTCTGCAGCATGTACTCGATCAGTAAAATCTAATCTATGTTTAATTCCATGTGCTTGTTTTTGTAGCACAGTAACTAATTCCATAATTCTATCATACTCTTGTTGCGCATGCAATCTTGCAACATTTAACATCAAATCTTTTTGCTTAGTTACAGGAACAGGTGCAAATTTTACTGCACCTACTGTAACCGGATATTCAGATGTATTATGATTTATAAATGCAATAGTTAAATCGCCTACATACTCATCTTTACTTTGAGCACCCTTTGCGATATTTGTTTTTTTCATTTATGCCATAAATTCATTATCTTCTCGGTGACCGTTTCTGCCAGCCATATTAGAATCTGTTTCCCGGACCTCTACCCGGCAGCACCAGACCCGTTTTGCTTCTTCTGCGCCGCAATTAGGTAAAAAGATAGTGTTAATATATTCATATAGAAAATCAGCAATGCCTTCGCAACCGGTTCGTTCTACTTCTGTAATTTTAGCCAGGCCAATTTTACCTAAGTGCAGTAGTTCGTCTCGCATAGGATCGTCTTCAGCGACAAGTAAAGTATGGTCGAACCACTCTTCTAGACTATCCTTAAGTGGTCTTAGTCCTCCGAAGTCAGTAACCCAATTGCGAGCATCTAACGTATCTGCTTCAAATTCAAAGTGAAAACTCATAGCATAACCATGAATTAAATTGCAATGAGAATCGGCGCGCCATTGCCGGTAAGCAACTGGCCCGATTTGTCTGTATGTTTTTGTAGAAAAGAATTTTTTGTTTGTCATTTTATTTGTCTCCATATTTAAAAGAAGACACGCAGAATATTTTAAGAGGGATGAGCGCCGGAGGCCTCTGGGAAGTACCAGTCATGTAAATCTTTAATAATAGTACGTAAATCTTTTTTTGCTGTCCAACCCGCATCTAAAAATAATTTATTAGAATCTGCAATTAGATATGCAGGGTCACCTATACGCTTATCTGCAATTTCAATAGATAAGTTTTTACCTAAACATTTAGATACTTCTTTGATGATCTCCAGATTAGAGTAACCTCTGATAGATCCTATATTATATATTCCTTGTATATTTTTTTCTATTGCCATTACATGTGCGCTAGCAATATCTGATACGTGAACATAATCTCTAACACAGGTCCCATCTTTAGTATTATAATCATTTCCGTTTAATGTAAATGGGAGATTTTCTAAAATTGCTTCAAACACTCTAGGAAAAATATGTGAAGCGTTTGCCTCCTGCCCATGTATACTGTTCTCAATTGCTCCGCATGCATTAAAATATCTAAAAGAAACATATTGCATACCATATGCGATATTAAAAGAATGCAAAGCCCGGTCAATCATTAACTTAGATTCACCGTAAGGTGAAATAGGATTAGTTGGTTGTTCTTCTGTTATTGGTACATCTGTATTAGGATTCCCATACACAGAGGCGCTGCTACTAAAAATAAATTTGGTATTTGCAGAACGTTTGCGAATATATTTTAGATATTCTAAAGTTTTCTGAATATTGTTTTCATAATATTCTTCGGGGTTTTGTATACTAGGTCCAACTAAACTTGTACCCGCACAATGTATAATTGCACATGGTTGTTTTTCTACTTGCATTAATGATGCATAACCAATAAAATCAGATTGGATAAATTCATCGCAATATATTTCCAAATGCGAAGGTAATGCTCGGCGATCAATACCGATTACATAATACCCTTTGGTAATAAGTTCTATGCAAATAGCGCCACCGATATAACCGGCGGCGCCTGTAACTATAACAGTCTTAGTCATTTAATACTTGGTCTCAGATGTATGATTTCTATAATTAGATTGATTTCTATTCCACTTACCATTATCTAATCCTAACATAATATCGAGGCATCTGTCAATAGTTCCTGAGGTCCAGTTAGCCAATGTGCCAATGCCGTTTCTAGGAGTTTCCAATAAGCACTCTAATTTATTTGTGGCATCTTCTTTAGACCAAGGAATATATAAACATTCGGGATCATTTGCGAATGTTTCAGGAAATGATCTGTAGGCGGGGAACAAACAATTTGTGCCTAATGCGTCTGCTTCTGATGCAGTATTACTTACCCAATCTTGCAAGGCACAATTAAATAATACTTTGGAATCTGCAAGCAATTCATAATACTCATCCTTTTTAAGATTTTCGTATATTTTAAAATTCGGATGCTTCTTAGTTAATTCAACTGCTCGGTCTATATAGGAGTCGTCATTACTACGTAAAGGGCCACCCGACAACACCGCGAATTCAATATCCGATTTAGGCCCAAAATGTTCTATAATATCCATAAAGAATCCCGGCTGCTTTTCCTGATCGAATCTTGCAGAGAACACTACTCGATTTTTACGTTCGTTGAATGGGCGAATATTCTTTACTCGACTACGAACCTCATTTTGATCAAATGCTAATCCTGAGATATTATACATAGGCACTTGCCAACCCGCAATTTTCATATGAGCAACCATCTCCTCATTTGATGCTAATACACCACTAACCCAAGTATTAACCATCTTCTCATAGTGTGCCATCCATCCTTGCATATCCCAGACATGTAAGAAGTCGTCGGGATCAATTGTCTGAGCTAAACACCTAACAAAAACTCTAGGCTGATGTTCCCAACCACATTGATCCATAATGTAAGGTAATACTTCCATACCAGGAGTAAACATATCTTCGAAGAAAATTATGTCATCATACTGAATTTCGCCGGCTTTCATCTTTGCAACAAGTTTTGCCATCTGTGTCAAAGAATAATAACTACGACCATGTGCATCCAATACTTGCCCGGTTACAATTGACTTAGAATTATCCAAAGTATCACCATGGATAATTTCATAATTGATGCCTCTACGTTTAAATGCCGCTTCGTTCCATTGCTGAAGCTGCAAAGTATAACGGCCTTCGTATGGCTCAAGTCCACAGTATATCAATTTACGCATCAGTATTTACTCTCCAAAATATAGTTTACAACCGTTTTCGTTATCTTCAGATACTTCAATAACATAATTTCTATTAGGCCACATAGTATTTAGGCGACCATATAGCTCTCTAGCCATCATTTCGCAAGATTTATAATCTAACTGCAATGTGCCATCAGAATACCATCGTTCCATTATTCGTTTTGCTTGTATAAATTCTACATCTCGATCATCATGGAATACCTGCATCTCAACTCTGAAATGAAATATATGCCGATGTGGTGTACTTAAGAAACTAACATCGAGCCAATCGCCTGTTGCTAATTTAGGATCCGTTGCCGCAGCAGGATATTTGTGGATACCCTCTTTTTGGAATGTTACCCAAATATAACTTGTTTGTTTCATAATTATGTCAGATGTATTAATAATTGAGCTAGCAAAATTCATGCAAATAAGTCCTCAAGAGATGATGGTGCAATAATATTTACCGGAGATGAATCCATAAATTTTCCTACGTGTTTTTCCCAATAGATAAAATCCTCAGATGTTTTGACATCGAATAATGTACTATATTCATTTTCACAATTCTTATCTCTACAGAAACGTAAAAATTCATCTTTAGAATTCATTAAGTTTGAGACATCCATAGTAAAATTATGCACATTTGTTAAAATAAAGGAAAGTCGAGCACGCATAATATCTATAAATTTACCACCCTTTTCTAAATATTCACCGACTGAAATATTCATCAATTTATGATATTCTTCAGGGGAGTAATCTGTACCACATACTGAATTAATTTCGTTAGTAACAGTCCGATAGATATTAGAATATGGTCTACCCATTTTTACAGATGATCCACCATAGTCTCCAGGTGTACCTTTTTTACAATGTGAGAAGTAAAATAATCCGTTATCCAATGACATAGAATGTGTTGTAGAATCATATGATATATCAATATCTTTATAAAGACCAGTTTGGCTAAAAAGTAAATACGGCAATATGCGTTTTAATGCACCTACCCCTAGTACGTGTAGATGAAACGGTTTTTCAAAAGGTACAGCATTTACATAAAATGCTCGCTTTACATCTTCGAGTGGTCCCATACCCAATGCAGCCGATCCCATAGCGACACCGCCAATACGATGATGCAATTCTTTAGGAATTTCATCTAACATATATTCAGTCCACTGCTGATACGTATCTTGCCCTGACCCCTGAATAATAACAAAAGGACGACAATCACTTTTAACAGAATCAAATTTTAAAATTTGATCTTTAACATTCTTACCTGTCTGTCTTGCATATGTCTCAAAATTTTCCATATCAACATATCTACGTTTAGTATCAATTTTTGAGGATACGCCACTTGCAGAAGTAGATTTTACCGGAATCTCATCAAATGCCATTCCAATATCTGCCCATGCTGCCTGATTTTCATATACTTTGTTTCTTGTCTCAGGAGTATTCTGCAATCCACGAGTAACAATCTGCAAACCACCAGAGTCCGCATGAATATTTTTAACTGCTGGTCTATATTTTTGCAATTTCTTACCAAAGTTCTTTTCTGTAAATCCATTATACAAAAGAGAAAATTGATGATTATTTTTATTATGAACCGTTTTAAGAATCAAATCATTAATCATTTGCAATGTTTCAGGATCATCGCATTGCTCAGACCCCAACCGAAGGTATGCTGGTCCAGATATAACATATTCTAATTGTCGGCTCATACGAATAAACTTTCTAGTGAATTATCAGATTCTTCTTTTGGAACGAAGTTTTTGTCTTTAGATATATAGGTTTGTGTATCTGTGTATATTATATTAAATTTATGCTTGTTTGTCAATACAGAACGAACATCGTCAATAGACAAAGCTTTCCTATTTAGAGAAGTTATAAAATCTTTATACGTAGATACATCGACTTCATTAATTTTAGCTCTTTCAGAAATTGATTTAATATATTCAAAAGAATTAAAACACCGTTCCCATTCTTCTATACCATTTCTATCTAAAGTTCGTATTGATTCTAGAACTCCTTGTTGATACCAAAGTTCAGAATTCTTAAACTTTGCATATAGGTCAACGATTACCTTAGGTACTACTTTTTTCTGTACTGCAAAATAGTTAGTATTAGGAAAATTTCCTAACCAGGACATTCCCTCAATTGCAACGGTCGGCATGTGCCCTATTGTTTCATAAAATGCTAATCCAAAACTTTCTCGTATCGCAGGATTGTATGCTACTCTCGCAGACGTTAAAAAGTCTACCTTTTCTTGTCCATATATTCCTGATCTTATTTCATATTTAGCATTAATAGCTTGCAATGCAGTTTCAAACTTCTTTGCGCCTGTTGCATTTGTAATTACTTTTGCAGGCAATCCTGTTTGTTGAATCATCTCAATAAATGCTTCTGGATTTTTCCTAGGTTCCCATCGACCGATCCACAATACACCTTCTCTAGGCTTAATGTGCTTTTGTAGTAATGTTTTCTCAGTCATAAGTATTGGCAAATATTTCGCATTTGGTATTTTAGACTTATGTAATTCAGATAAATTTCGCAAAGTCTGAGTACCAATCGTAATACCTTTAACGCCCATTAATGCGTTAAATGTTTCATTAAATGATTCCGTAAATTCATTTTTCCATTCACGATCATCTAAAAATACCATACTTTCATTATGGGTATAATAAATTATTTGTATACTTTTTTGTAGATTCAATGAATAAATTGCGGGGAATGATTCTAATGTATTACATATAATAATGTCATACAAATTTTCATTAAGTGCTTTCATCATGGATTCCCTGAAATTTACCATCTTTTCAAAGTTAAAGGAATCCTCAAACATAAATGTTTTTGTATGGTTTGTATAGCTAATAGGTTCGGCGCAAATAAATCTTGCGCCTTGTTCTTCTAAGTATGTTTTGAACCCTGTATTAGATGCTGGTCTATCTAATATAATATCTACCTTATATCCGAGAGGAGTAAAAGTTTCAATAAAGGATTTTGCGAATTGACCTAATCCGCCGTGAGGAATAGTATGTTGATCACTAAGACAAAATGCTATTCTTTTTTTATACGTATTCATAGTTAATTATTCAACTCAATTTAATATTGTATTACGAATCGCCTAAAATTTTAATTAAATGGTTTGTTTGATATAACGCATCATCTAAAGCATTATGATGAACGCCGACCCTTTCATCTGCAGGAATCCAGTTAAATAAATTCTTAACTGTTCTATAACATCTATCATCCCAACATTTCCAAGGTGGTTCTCTATCGGAATACAAATATGCGTTAGTAAGAATTGTATTATCAAATACTGCACCGTTGCCCCATATAGGTAAACTCTTAGGACCGAACCAACCCTCAAAATTGGTTAATGCTTCGTCCAACGGAATAGTATTTTTAGTTAAAGCTTTTAGTGCTTCTTTATTTTGTTTAGACCACCATTCTACAGTATCCTTCGATATATGTAGACCAACATCTTTACACGTTTTTAAATCAATGGTGCAGTAAAAGGTATCAAGAATCTCTTTACCTTTAAACTTTACTGCACCTATTGAACAAATCGCCGCATGTGATCTTGTAGACATTGTTTCTAGATCAATCATAACATGAACAGTCATTTTTTGCCCATTCTCGCAATACTTAAAAATTCATTTCTTACTGCGGGGTCGGTCTTAAATCCTCCTCCGAGGCGTACGGTAACAGTAGAACTGCCCGTATCTTCAACACCTCTAGATTTAACACAGTAATGCTGAGCATCAATTAATACAGCAACATCGTCAGTATTTAGAATAAAACATAATGCATGAAAAATTTGTTCTGTTAACCGTTCCTGTATTTGAGGGCGCTTACTAAAATATTCTACGATACGATTAATTTTACTTAAACCAAGAACATGATTTTTAGGAACATATGCGATAGTCGCCAACCCATCAATAACTACAAAGTGATGCTCGCAATTACTTTGAACATTTACATTACGCTCAACAACCATTTCGTTATAACGCATTTTATTTTCAACCGTAGTACATTTTGGAAATGCATCATAATCTAATCCCCAAAATATTTCGTTGACATACATTTTTGCGACCCGTTTAGGGGTTTCCATTAGACTATCATCTGATAAGTCCAATCCAAGTGTGTCCATAATATTAATGAAATTCTTTTCAATAATCTCAATTTTTTCTTTACGATCAATTAGTCTAGAAATAGTAGGAGTTTCAACTCCCATTTTAACTAGGTAGGCATGTACTTGTTGACCTAATTCTGAATCTGTTTTAGTTTTGTTGTATGACATTTTAGAATCCTTCCTTACACGGATATGAGTTTTGTAATTTGTCGCCGTTGTGCGACATAGTTATTTATATGCTTCCCACCAAAAATTAATAAATTCTTTTTGATATTTTCGATTAATAGTTCTTGCATAATAATTTGGTATGTGTATCTGATCTATATTATAAACTAACACCGCAGTATCAATATCACAAAAACTATATAGTTCTTTCAATGTTATTAGAGTTTTGCCGGAGTCGCAAATATCATCTACTAGCAAAATTTTAGATTCGGGTTGTAATACTTGATTACGAATATCCTGCGTCGCCCAATCTCGTGTAGACCAATCTAAATTATATAATGGAATATTTAAAGCATGCGATAAACATACCGCAGGAATAAGTCCTCCACGTTTAATACCTACAACATAATCATACTTTTTATTACGTTGTTTTATTTTTGCCAACAAAGAATATATATCAGCATCATAATCAGAATAGCTATATTCCATTACGTTCCCCATTGATTCTTAAATAAGGGAACTTGTAATCTATCGGAATATCTCCAGCCCAACTTCATTGCCATTTCTGCAACTCGTTTATTGTTCATATAATACACGGTTTCAATACCACCTACCGGCATCAAATAAATATGCCCATAAAATCCGGCTTTGCGATATTCCGCTACTGCTTTTTCTGCTTCAACGACATCTTCTTCTGATGCTACTACAAATTTTAAATACGTATTGCCTATTTTTTGATAGTCACAAACTACATCTGGCTTAATTGCATCTTCCCACTTTTCTCCCGAAACAGATAATTTAGGGGAAACCGAAAAAGTTAATTTATCATAATCTCTACCAAATCGCGTCCATTCTTGAAATAGATAATCAGTAAATTCCTCAGTCAAAGATTGGGTACCGTTTGTTTCAAATGTTAGTTCATCTAAAGATTTCATCAAAGGATGTTCTAATAATTCTTCGTAGGATTTTTGCCAGCCCAATAAAGGTTCACCGCCAGTAATTACCAAATGCTCTTGTTGCCAACCTTTTGCGGGTAACAGGTCTACAATAGATTTTGCGATACTGTCAACTTCAAGGAGAGGAGATAGTCCCTTAAATCTAGGATCCCAACTTGCATAACTATCACACCCAGTACTTACCAAAGGAAGTTCTTGATATGTTTGGAATGATTCAATATTCATATGCGTATATGCAATATCATCTACTTCTGTACTAACTTGACCTTTTGGCATACCAAACCCTGCGCACTTAAAGTTACAACCAAATGTGCGCAAGAAAACAGAAGGAACACCCATGTACCGACCTTCTCCCTGAATACTATAAAATAGTTCTGCTACTTTAATTTTGCTCATATAAGTCTTTATCAATTTAATTATACAGTATATAGTATTTAGGTAAGTAAGTCTATAGTAGGAATATCCATTTCAGCAGACTTCTTTTTTCGAGATTTTGTTTCGGATGGGGTTTCCCGTTTTTCTGGATCAATTGTATCTAATTGTTTCTTTAAAAATTCAATTAATTGTCTACCCGATTCGCTATCATCATTTTGCTGAATAATTGAATCTAAGTCTAAATTTTCAATTATTTTATATTTGGTTGCTTGATGTTTTTTCTCTTTTTGGATTCTACGAATAAACGCAAAGAAAACAATTTGAGTATAATATGCGAAAGGATTAGATGATTTTGTGGGATCAAATTTTCCTGCGGCAGTTAAACAATTTTCTATACCATCTGAAATCATATCATCTCTAAAGGTATAATTAATAAAATTAGATTTATATGAAAGATGAGTTGCAATTTTAATAAAACATTCACCTATATAATCCGGAACCTGTGGGATTTCTTGGCCTGCTTCCTTCGCTGCATCTACGGCAGTTTTGTATATTAGTAGTTCTGCTAAGAATTTTTTATTATCCACATAATGAGCAGGATCCATTTTAGATTTAGTGGAGGGTTCTCGTACCTCTTCTACTTCTTGTAGTACCGGTGTCGTCTCGTCCATCGTAGTCATTTTCGTCGTCATGTGTTTCTCCCAAGGTTTCCAGGAATTCTTCTATTTCCTGAAGCTCATCTTCATTATCAAAATCTTCTGATAACCCATCTTCTATTTCATCTTCTAATGCTCGCTGTTCTAAATATGAAAAGTAATTCGATTTTAGCGATTCCTTAATATCTATAGCTGTAATAATCTGATCTGTAGAAATGTCATATACATTGCCATTTGCAAAACTAAACCAAGGTATAAGTATATACGTCTCTACCAAATTTTTACCTTTCGGAGTTCTAAGTACATTTAAAACTACCGGATTAGATATGCTTATCATACCTTTTTCTGTAAAATTTTTACAATTGTCCTCAGTCCCACAAATAATATTCTCTCCAGATGAAAGCTTCAATAGTTTATAGTATGTTATATCTTCCATTAGATTGACACCTTAATTAATTTGTAATTGAAATGTTCATCATTATAAATTTTAATACGTTCTATCATATGTAGTAAAGTATAGTTCTTTTTAGATTTCCAAGTAAGATCATCTCCGATATCATATAGAGTACAACTATCTTTATTATCACTTGTTCTAAGGCCTCTGCCAATTGATTGTAGATTACGTATACGAGACTTAGAAGGTGACGCAAAAATAATATTATGCAGATTTCGAATGTTTATCCCAGTTGAAAAAGTTCCATATGATGCTACAATTATAGCATCCTTTTCGTTTTCTGTCAATCCTCGTATTTGCTCACGTTGCTCTGTATCTGTTCCCCCATAAACAAAAAATACTTTTCGATTTGGTTCTTTTTGTTGAATCATTTCGTGTAGACTTTTTCCATGTTTTTCAACGTACTGAAAAAGTACCAACGTATTGTTAGTTTGTTTTAGAGCAAGATTACGAATAAATCTGTTTCTAGGTTCATATTGTACAAGGAAATCCATTTCCTCCTGATAAGAATTCCCTTTTAATGATTTTCTTATTTCATCTGGATATTCAAGTATAATATTAAATATTTTTAAATCTGCAAGAGTTTTATCTGTTATTAATTGCTTAGTAGATGTAACCTTTAATACTGGGCCAAATATACCTTCAAGCACTAATCGATGAGTTTTAAGACCATCTAAAGTACCAGTAGTTCCAATTCTAAAAGGTGAGCTGTCGCATTTATTTAGAATAGTAGTTAACGATTTTGCCTTAAATTGATGAGCTTCATCCCCGTATATTGTTTTAAAATCACTAAAAAAAGATTTAGGTAATTTATAAAGAGATTGCCATGTGCTAATTATAACATCATATTCATTAGATTTTTCGTGCCCACCGTAGATACGATGACAATGTTCAGATGCCTTCCACCCATTTATAGACGAGTAATCTTGAAAGTCGGTGTACATTTGTTCTACTAAAGACGTAGTTGGTACTAGAATAAGCTGACGTCGATTAAATTTTTCATGCCATCGTAATAAACAATATATTATAAGAGATTTACCTGAACCTGTAGGTGATAGTAACAAACGTCTACTATCAACAATCGCTGCATATACTGCATCTATTTGGTATTCTCGAATATTAATCGGTTGACCTTTAGATGCTAATTGTAAACTAAGACAAAATTCTTTTACCTGTTCATATGTTACTGGATCTTTAAAATTCGGAACAATTGCATCTTGTACTGTGTATTCCCGTTCTTTAGCAAATGCAGTTACATAATCTTTTAACCCTGTATACAATTCTTTCGTAAACATTGAAAATAATCTAACCTTGCCATCCCACATACGAGATTTATATAATGGATGAAACTTTGCACCAGGAACATCGAAACAAAAATGGTCACTAAGTTCCTGGGCAATTGAAGGTTCACATAATACTTTTATGTAGACTTCATCCTTTTTAATCAATGTTATATCCGCAGCCATTACATCATTCCACTTGTAAATTTATTCCACTCGATACAATTCTTTATATCCCATGTTCTACTATTTAAAGATCGAATAATTTGTTCAAGCTGATATAAAACAGTTTTAAAATATTCCACTTTATCCTCAAGAGTTATTAAGTCTTTATCACAGGACAAAAATTCATCCATTTCATTTTTTAGCGGTTTATTTCCTTGCCATTGATCCCATTCATATTCGGCAAGTTCGGCGCTTGTTAATTCGCCTCGATAATACCTATATTTTAATCGTCTGGTATTATAATAATCAGATTCCGCTTTGCGAAGATTTAGTTTGCTAGATGTTAGATAATTCAAATACTTGGCGTGAAGGTTTGGGGTTCTGGCAGATTCACGACCAAGATTCAATTCATCAATCTTACAATCCTCCGCCCAGGATTCTTGAAGATCGGATAATTTCATAAATTACCCTACTTGAATAATTTGAGAAGGGTTACCTTGGAAATTAAACGAACCATAATGGTTCAAAGAGATTGACGGGTCAAGCCAAATTTCACCGCCGATGTCTTGCCATCTACGACTAAACGTATAATCTTCAGATAGATATCGTTTATCCTTTGGATCAATCATTGTATCGAAGAATGCGTAAAAATGAGGATTTAATTCCGGCGGTGTATTCAAATCATTGTTATATTTTAGATCTGGATATGCCTCAATCATTTTATCAATAACTTCTCGCTTAATCATCATAAACCCGGTTGCACCATCATGTAAACGAATTAATCCGTTTTCAATTGCAATTTGTTTTTGTTCGCGGTTAATAAATTTAAAGTTAATTGCATAATCACTACCAAACGATGCAATCTGTTTATCGTCATACGTAGTATCATTTTGCCGAACGCTTTCACGAATACGCTGCCAATTAACACCCTTTTTAGGATATGCGCCGACGGCAACATCCTTATTATGGGCAATAAGTTTAATAACATCCTCAACTTGGAATTCGATATCTGCATCAATAAACATTAGACGAGTAAAATCGCTTTGTAGGAAATATGCCACCAAAACATTTCTAGCTCTAGTAACCAACGATTCATTCGCAATAGTTCCAAACGCAATAGGAATTTGATGTTGATTACAGAAAGTTAGTAATCGAATAGTTGATCTAAAATATGCTTCGGTTAATTGCCCACCATAACAGGGAGTGGCAATGAAAATACGTTCTTTACGAAGGTCGTCTAGTTTTACTTCTAGCTTTTTTTCGTTGGGATTGTTTGCTGCCTCTTGATTGCCGCCTGCCTTTGGCAATTTAGGAATTGAAGGCAGGGGCATAGGTTTTACTTTTGTATTCATAATAACTCCAAATTAAAAAAATTATAAAGGTTCTACTTCGAAAATAGTATATTTAAATGTAGCAATTGCAGTAAAATACTCTACGGTCTGAGAAGTAATATCAAAATCCAAAGCCTGTAATGATATAGGGAACAGGTTTTTAAATATTATATTTACTTTAGGCGAGTTTGTCGAGTC
>B570J29032_109959132_pt1 | contig 18704 bp, 26 predicted proteins | sample LakMenEpi16Nov12_FD_29032 | JGI IMG/M metagenome (IMG submission 29032) | reverse complement strand
GTATCCGCCACGACCGCCGCCGTATCCGCCACGACCGCCAAAATCAGGCATGCCCATCCTGTTGTCTATGCGGGGGCCGGGAAGCTGCCGTTGCATAAAGTCACCAATACCGATTTCTGAAGCCACCTGCTCTGAGCCGGGTTGCTGTGGCATTACCGCAGCCCGCATGTCACCTTGGGTAGCTTGGTCTCGCTGCATCTGGTACATGTCCTGTTGGGTAGCCTGCTCGTACATCCGCTGTTGCCGAGCTTGGTCTTGCATGTTCCGCTGTTGCTGCATCTGGTCAATGTTGCCGTATGGGTTTTGCCCCATCTGTCCTTGTTGTCCTTGCGGCTGTTGGAACCCGCGCAGCTTGCCCTGCAAGTCTTGCAACTGCTGGTACATGGGCGCTTTCTGCATGTACTCGTTCATCTGACGACCAAGGTCTTGCTCCTGCTTCTGGTACGCCTGGAAGTCCGGGTTGTTCATGTACGAGGGCTGCTGGCCCATTGGTTGCGGCATCTGGTTGGGAGCGCCAAGTTGTCCCATTTGCTCCCCGACCTCGCGCCCCATTGAGCGATAGTCTTGCTGTTGCCCCATTTGTTGCTGCTGCTGAAACTGATTCATCCCATAGCCGGGACTGGACAGGGCCCCCATCCCACCAAACGGGTTTTGCATCTGTTGCATGCCATACGGCTGTTGTTGCTGCATGCCAAACGGCTGGGGCTGCGCAGACGCGTTGCCCATACCCCCGCCTTGGTTCTGAGAACCAAAGTTGGACATGTACGGTTGCGCGTAGGAGGGGACACCCCCGCCCGGCTGCGCCGATGCGTTGCCCATGGGTTGTTGCCCCATGCCGCCTGAACCGCCTACACTTCCTGCTCCGCCTGCCATTATCGGTACCCCGCTGTTTTCTTCGCAATGCTTTTGGGTTGCGCCACAAACTGTTTACCTGCCGCTTTACCCGCCCGCTTGGCCTTGGTAGTGGCAGCGTACTCAGAAGGACTGAGCGCCTTGATTGCCGCTTCTGGCAAATACCGCTCCCCCGTCTTTGACGAAGGCTTCCCCGACTTGGTGCGCCACTTCTGATCGCCCCAGTTTTTAAGGGAAGTCTGCGGTGCTTTCATTCAAAGTCTTCAGCGGTCAAACCAGCATCTTCAAGTGCCAACTCTTCTAAAATTTCGTCCGTGCCACAAGTGCAAGGGCCATCTTCCATCACGGCGCAATCGTCCATATGTCTTTTAATCACGATAACCTCCTCCAGCCGCCTTGTATTTCTTGGCGACAAGTTGTGCTTTACGGGCTGACCATTGCCCCGCGCCCGTGCCATGAGTTGCTGCGGCTTTTACCTGAGACACAATTCGCTTGCGCAAACTGGGCTTGGTGTAATTGCCAGCGGCATTGACTTTCCCGCCTTCTTTGTACTGCTTGAAGTCGGTGTCGTCACGGCGTTCTTTTCGAACGCCCTTGGGCATTTTGGATGGGCTGATGTCGCCCATCCCGCGTGAGGCCATCATCTCAGCACTTGCCGCCAGACTTCATGCCCAGGGGCTTGGAGCCAGCCATCTTGACCATGGTGCCCTTGGTCTTGCCTTTGGTGGCAATGCCGTCACGGCTGGGTGCGCCAGTCTTGACGCTGCCCATTTTGGCGGTGGTGATGCCACCAGACGCCATTTTCTTCGTGCTCATTGCTTTTTTCTTAGCAATCATTTCCATGAAAGGGTTCGCTTTAGCCATATCACCACCTCTTTTAAAAGACTTGCCTTTGTCGGCGTTGCTGAAATCTTTGCCCACAGACTGCGGGACTCCTACCTTCTTGGCAAACGATGGGTTGTTGGCCACCGCAGCCATGAAATTGTGCTGTTTCTTACTTGTTGACGGCATCTTTATACGCCCACCGTTGTACGGTATCCGTTTCCCAGATGCGGATAACCATCCATACGATGGTCAACACGCCGCCAATAAGCGTTACCACGGGCGTCATCCACCCTAAGAAACCCCCAAGGCCCATTACTACGGCAGCGCCGTCAGCCATTGTTTTTACGTCATGGTTCATGTCAACACTTCCAAGCCCGCAGGCTCTTGTTAATCCGACTGTTTGGGTCTTTGGCTGTTTTTTCGGATGTGAGTTTTTTCTTCATCCCAGTCATCCTTGCACAGAAAGAGTCGCGCCTGCTGCCGCCCTCTGGCTGCGGTGCTTTCAACCCCGGCTTGCCGGGATTGGCCTTGTTGTAGGAAGCCCGACCCTTGGCGTTCAAGCCGCCCTTCTCGGATTTGCCTTCCTTGCGTTGCCATGCTGGAGATTTAGCCATAGAAAATTGTAATTTTTGCCGTTGCAGGCAGGGTTACGTGTATGTCGGAGTAGAACAAAATGCCTTCTCCGGGGATTGGCAAACCAAACGCTACCAAATTGGTAGAAATATTGAACTGCAACCGAATAGTTCCCGATGCGCCACCATCCCTGATGATTACATCGCCTGCCGTGCCGCCAGAAAGACACTGGTAGCCTTTAAGACGGGTGCGCTGCGACACCAGCGTGCCTGTTGCTTCCGTGTGCGCTGCTTTTACGTCTGTTTGCATCGTCATGTTATTGCTCCGGTTCTGGTGCGTCTAACCTGTTTATAAGCATCTTGTACGCTTGGATTGTGGCTTGAGATTGAATCAAAAAGGTTTGGGCTTTTTGGGCTTCAGTCTCAAGGTCACGAATCTCAATCTCCAAGAATTCCTTGGTGATCTGCATATTAGCTGTTTGTTGTAGTCAACATGATGTAATACGCAGTACCAGCGCTGTCCACAATCTTCAATGAGTTTGTAGCTGCGCCCTGTGTATTGGCAGTAATCATGCCAGATGGAACGTTAAACAAGTTGGCCACTGTGCCAGTGCCGCTGTTTGTGAAGCGGATGAAAGAAGCATTTGTCCAAGTGCCACCAGAGGCAAAGTTAGAGTCAGCTTGAATAGCTGCAATCGTACCGCCGGGGTTTGTGGATGTGCCGCCCAAAGTAGCGCGAAGAGCGTTACCTGCACCGGAGATAGTGCCAGAGCCGTTGATGCTCAAGCTGATGTGAGCACCGTTAACAGTACCGCCAGTAGCTGCGCCAACGCCTGTGACTTGAGTCAAAGCACGGTAAGTTTCACCAGAGCCAGTTGATGTAAAAGCCAAACGCTGATAAGACAGACGTGTATCGCCAGTAGTGGCAGATGTGGTGACGTAAGACTCAGATACATTAGTAGCGGTAGTCTCAACGATGGGGGAAGAAGCTGTTCCGGTAATGAAGCCATTGTTAGATATGACTGGGCCGGAGAACGTGGTATTTGCCATGATATGTCCTTACATGCAAGTGGGGCGTATCTGTCTGCATGTCGTCAGCCGGGACTGTCAGATACACCGGGAACCCCGGAATAGTTGCAATATACACCAAAAGAAAAAGGGGCACAAGGCCCCTTTTTCATAGACACATTAAGCGCCTGCGGAACCCCACATGCCGAGGGGATCAGACCAGCCGAAGCTGTAACGCTCACGAGCCTTGTAACGGACGTTGCCGGTATCAAAGTCGCCGTCCATCGAGTTAGCCAGGGGCATACGCTCGAAATGCTTCATGCCGTTGGGAACGTCGGTAATCAAATACCAGCCATTCGAATCGGTCAAGAAGTGGTTGACGCAGTAGCCTTCAGGAATCGCACCCATCTGCTTGATAGCGTTGATGTCGTTATCAGCAGTAGAGACGCGCAGTTCAGTGTCAAGCAAACGCTTGGCAACGAACATCAGCGCTGGGGGGATGACCATCTTGCGGGGCTTGGCAGCGATCAACAGACCACGCTCATCGGTCCATGCAGCGATTTGAATCACGGCATTTTCCAAGGAGGTCTCGTTCAAGTCCACGCCAGTGGTGGGGCTGTTGAAGTTAACAGCGCCATTAACCAAGGGGTGGCCAACACGAGTGCTGGAGCTGTTGTTACCGAACAAGGTCACGCCGTCACCACCCAAGTACGAACCGTTGAAACCGTTGTTGATAACGGAGGCGGCTTTAACTTGCTTGGTGTAGGACATCGCACGGGCCAGGGCTTTGGTGTAACGAGCAGACAAGGAGTCATACAAGTTATCTTCCACAGCTTCCTCGGTGATCGAGAAGCCCAGGGCGATGGTTTCGTGGTTGTAACGGGCGGTGAACGCTTCTTGTGCGTTGTCATACGCGATGGCGGAGCCCTCGTTCTTGACAGGAGCAGCACCGAAACCAGCAAGCTTGGTCTCTTCTTCGAAGCTACGCTCTGATTTCTCAGTTTCGTAGATTTCTTTGTGCTCTTCGCCGTAACGAGCGTATTCCAAACCGAACAAAGCGTTCAGACCAGGGAGCAACTCTTTAAGTAGTTGTGCGCGTGAAATTGCCATTTTGAGTTACTCCTTACAGACCAACTGCGTTGGTGAATGTGTGATAGCCGGGGTTGATCTTGACCAGGATGTCGGTGTAAGCGTCGCCCACAACCGAGAAACCTTGCATGTTCACAAACCCAACAACACGGAATGCTGCGGTGGTGGTCACAGCCGAGGCACCTGCCACGACAGAAGCCGTAGAGTTACCAGTGGATGTGCTGCCAGTTGCCACAGCGCCAGTTGAGAAAAACACGTTTGCGCCCACGGCAGCTTGCGTCACAGTGCCAGCGGACTGGACTTGGAACACAACACCGGGATCATCCACAACGTAAGCGTTGACCACACCAGTCGTACCCGTGGGGTAGTACTGAGCATAGATCACTTGGCCTTGTGCGTTGACGTAAGAACAGCCAACAAACACGCCCACGATGCCGGTGTTAGTGGTACCGACAGGAAAGCCGTTGGTGGTCGCATCAGCGCCAGTTGCGGTGGCCACAGCCAGATAGCCAGACGAATTCACGTACACGGGCGAACCGTTGTAAATGTTCGCGGCAGTGCCTGCGGGGTCGATGAGATACGAACGGGTTGCACCTGCATATGGTGTGCCGCCCAGTTCATTCACGGGTTTTAGCCCGTATGGGGATGCTACTGATGCCATTTAAGGACTCCTTGTTTACTTAGAACCTGAACCAAACCCTCTGCCGCCGCTGACTGTGGACTTGCGGTCCGCAAACAAAGGCATACGAGGATCATTGTTTCGCATGAAGTGGTTGTCCACCGATTCCATCTGGTTTTGTGCTTGTCGGTCGTAGTACTCGTCCCGAGCGCGTGCTCGTTCCGCCACCATCTTGCAAAGCATGAGCCCGCCAATCTCGACGTTCCCCGTCTTTGCGTTACCTTCAATCATCAATTCTGGATGATCTTCTGCCTTGACAGGCTCCCAGCCGTCGCGCATCTTTCGAGACACGTTGGTGGGTTCAGCTTGCCCTAATACGTGGGTGGCCACCCAGCGGTACACATACCCTGGCTCCGGGGTCGGATCAGGCAGTGCCGAGGAAGGCGTATACACATAACGGGTTTGCTTGTCGCGTGACACAAGGTCACGGGGGGTACGGTTTTCAGCCATTTTGACTCTCCAATTTTGCTACTTGAGCAGCGTACTGCTGCGGGGTTAATCCAAATTTCTTTGCCAGTGCGACCTGGGTCTGAGTGAGTTGGACTTTCTTGGCTCCCGACGAACGGGTCGCGGGGGCTGCAACGGCAGCAGGTCGTCTTGGGGAATCACCCGACCTTGGCTTGTCTTCTGTACCACCGAAAACTTCGGGGAACTTCGACTTCACGCGATCATTTATTTGATCGAAATACTCATCAGTGCGGGGATCGACCCCGTTGTTGACTAGTTTTTGATGCAGCCCTAGTGCGTAGCTGGTGACTTCTTCGAACCCGTTTGCGCCAAACCACTGGTTTTTTGCCTGCCAGCGCAGGGTTTTTTCGTCTGGTTGCGCCTGTTCGGGTGCGCTTTGACGCGTTTGTACATCATATTCTTCAGTTTGTAAAGGGGGTGGGCGAAAACTTTTCGCTTGCTCCAACTTCCACTTGGCGTCAGTCATTGCTTCCTGGGCTGCAATGATGGCGTCAGTGTCAAACGCTTCCTGGGCATCCTTGTACTGGCGGCGGGCTTTCTCCAGCTCGGCTTCCGCCGCGTTTTTGGCCATGTGCCCGTACTGCTCTGTCCCAGTTGAAACATATTGTTTCAACTTCTTGTTCTCATCAATGAGCTGCTGTGCGAGACGCTCGAGTTCTTGCTTCTCGCGCATGGTGGCTTCTTTGGCCCGGCGCTCGTCGTGGCGTGCGTGGGTCAACTCCTTGATGCGCCCTTTGACTTTATCGGAGTAGTTCTCGATTTCGTCGTCCGTGGGGTCTTCCACCTCCCGGTCCAGGGGCTTGCGGCCTCTGTCTTGGATGGGGGTATCGTCAACGACTTCGACTTCTACGTCGCCGTCGTCCCCCACGGATACATTGACCTGGGAGGTCTTTTCGTCATCCAGTTCGTCTGGGAACTTGTATTGTTCAGCCATGTCTACTCCATCAAGCGCGGGTTAACCCGCGAGGGTCTTGCACAACAGCATCGACTTGATCGTCGTTAATCAAGCGAAACTCTTTACCGAAAATTTTGAAGCGCGTACCCGAGTAGGTACGTACCAGTACAAAGTCGCCTGCCTTGCACCACGCGCCTGCGGGGAACTTGGTGGAGTCTTTGTATGCGTCAGGGCCGACCTTGAGCACAAACAGAACAGTTGTGGCGTGTTCTTCTTGGCGCATGACGGATGATGCTTTCACCAGATCAAGCTCAGTACCGTCAATCTTTTCAGATATGTCTGGCACCGCACACAGCAGCTTCCAGCCTGTTGGCTCTGGCAGCATGGTTGCTTTCTCATCGTTGTTTGCGTCTTCTGCCGGGGCATCGACGGGCTGGATTGCTTCAGGCGGGGCAAACTGCCCTGGTTCAAGTGCGAGTTCACTCATCGGATTTTTCAACTTTCTCTGCAAGGTCAATGATGTAACGCTCTGCGATGGCCAGACCCTGGATGACCCCGCAAAGTTTTTGGTACTCTTCAAAAGTGCGGCACGAACCCCCCGCGCAGTCATCTGCGTAGTTGTTCATGTCGGTGCGTATTTGTTCGCGCAATACGCGTGCGAAATCTTGAATCATGCTTTAGGGTTTTCCTTTCGTGGTCGGTTTTCTCTGCGCTTAGCCAACTGTTCGTCAACCCGCAGCAGGGCATCCCCCATCCTTTGCTGGTTGTTGAACTGTTGTTCTTTTTGGGACATCTGGAACTTGCCCGCGTTTTCTGCCGCTTGGAGTGCCTGATCTTCTTTGTCCATTCTGTACTTGCCGACCTTGGCCATGGCGTCCATTTGCAGTTTCTTTTCCTCGATGGCCAGCTTGCCGGTAACTTCCTTGTCCTTGATCTGCGTTTCTTGCTGCTTGATCTGCACTTCTTGCTGGCGAATTTGCAAATCTTGCTGCTGCATCTTTAGCACGGGGTCTTGCGCTTGCTGCTGGGCTTGCTGCTGCTGGGCTTGCTGTTGGTTTTGCTGGAGCACTTGCTGTGCAGCTTGCGCCATCATCCCTGACAGAGCCACCTCGATCTGCGGGGGCAGCTTCTCGTCTGCCGGGGGCAGGGGCATACCAAGCTGCTGCTCGATCTTCTGGCGATAACCAAACCCGACGTGCTCAGCGATGTGCGCCTGCATGGCCGCTTGAATCTGCGGTGCCTTGGGGTTTTGGCCAATCAACTGCATGACGATGGGGTCTTGCATGGCCATCGTGTGCACCTTGATGTGGGACTCGTGGTCTTGGTAGAAGAACGCCTTGAGCGGCTCCAACTTAAGCGCGGCCATGTTCTCAGACACGGGGTCTTTGGGCTTTTGGTCGTCAGGCAGGGGCACGAGCTTGTCTGCGTCCTTGATGCCCAACACCTCCAGCATCTGGCGGTGCAACTGGGGCAAGTCGTAGATGTCCGGGGCCATCTGTGCCATCTGGATGACTGCTTGGTACTGCACAACCCGCTGGCTCATGGTGGCCGCGTTGGGGTCGCTCACCGGGATGATGTCAACGTGGTTGTAGTCCTCTTGCTTGGCGCGTCGTGTGGACTTGTCTGGGTCATAGTCGTACTCGGGGTCTGTGTAGTCCCGAATCAGCCCGGCCAGCAGTTGCAACTCTTGCTTGAAGCTGTAGTGCAACCGGGCCTGAACCGCGGACATCACCTTCAACTGACGCTCCAGCAGGGCCAGCGTGGTGCCCACAGGCGCTTGTGCGCTCATGTCTGACACCTTCATATCCGCTGTGGCGGCAAACCGTCTGCCTTCCTCCACGATGGTGCCCAGCAACTGGTACAAAACGCCGCTTGGCTCCTTGTACGGCAGGGGCAGGATGTTGTCGCGCAGCGCCCCAGAGCCAATGTCTACGTCCCTGAACTCGCCGGGTTGAATCGGTGTGTCATCACCCTTAATGCGAAGTCCACGAGATTTGAGGCCTCCTGGGAGGTTCGACAGCGTTCCTGCATCGACAAGCTGACGCATGATGCTGGTGGCTGACTTGGCAAACCCGCCGATGAGGTGGAAGAGGCCAAAGCCGTAAGCCCCAAAGCCTGGGATGTATTGGTAGTGGACAAAGTGCTGTCGCTTGAGTCGGAGTTCATCGTCTTCCTTCCAGTTGCGGCGGATGGCCAACACCTCGTTGGTCCCTTTTATTAGGGTAACTACGTATGGCAGAGCAATGCCAGTTTCTTCTCCGTCACCGTCTTTGTCTTCGTAGCCGTTCAAGTCCAGGTCAACGTGGCACTCAAAGATGATGTAGCGCTCGTCGTTCAGGTCACTGAACCCGGTCTCCTTGTCCTTGGCTTTCTGGATGTTGGTCTGCTCCCTGGACGCATCAGGCAACTCAACGTCACGATAGAACCCAGCTTTCTGGAGCTTGACAATCTCGTTCTTGGTCTTGCGCATCACATGGGTGACGCGGTAGCAGGTGTCCAAGTCCGTGGCCCCGTAGGGCAGGATGATGTCTTCTGCGGGGATGAACATCGACACCTGACGCCCCAGGCTGGGGTCGTAGTACACCTTCTTGAACGCGCTACCAGTAGCGGGCAGGCTCCACAGCATGCGCTCATGCTCAGGCCGGAACTCACGCATCACTTCTGTCAGCTCGTAGTTCATGTCGAACTCGACACGCATAGCGGCTTCTTGTTTCTGCGGGGTCTGCTTGCCCAGAATTTTGGTACGCACCGGGCCTTGGGCCGGGAAGGTCTCCGTGATCGTCTCAGACTGGAAGCGCACAACCGCCTCGGTAATCATCGGGTGGAACACGCCAGACGCGCCGTTCCAAGGTTCTGTGCGCTCCTCGTACTGGAGGCCCAGCAGCTTCAGCCCTTCTGTGTAGGCTTTCTCCCAGTCCTTGCGGGAGTTCTTGTCGTTCTCGATGTCTCCTGCCAAGTCCCCGGCCAGGGTCTCCAAGGCAGACTGGTCCATCTCCTCGGCCAAGTTGTCATTGAATGTGTCGTCTTCTTCGTCGCCTGGGCGGATGGACACCTCCAAGTCCCCGGCGTGGATGTTGACTTCCTCGGGGTCGATGATCTCAATCTCGATCGGCTCTTCTTGCTCTCCCAGTTCGTCGATGCCCTGGGGCTGTTGGTAAAGCGCTTTGTCGATATTGGTTGCCATGTCTGTCCTTAGTAATACGCCGCCTTACGGCGGAAGTAGATGGGGTCGTCTTTCTCGTCGGTGTCCAAACTGATGAACCCGCCTTGGCGAAACCGCAGCAACGCTTGGGAGGTCGTGTCCACGTAGTCGTCATTCTCGCCGTTGGGGAAGGATGCCACCTCCTCGATGACCTCCCTGGCCCAGCGTGTGTCTGGTGCCCAGACTGTACCTGAAGTGAACAAATCCGCAACCGCGTTCAGACGCACGATCTTGTCGTTGCCCCTGGAGGGGTTGGTCTCTTGCACAGGTATGCCCATCCTGCGCAGCTCTTGTATCAACGGCGCTCCTGCGGCCTTCTTCTCCACGATGAACGCATCTGGCTCCCATTCCTTGTAGTGCTTGAGCGCAGTGGCCTTCAACTCAGGAAACTGCATCCGGTCTTTGAACGCATCCAGCAGTATGACCTGCGCGGCATCGTGCTCTTCCTCGTTGTAGAACACCCCCCAGGTTGTGCACGCCGAATAGTCAGCGCTGGTCTTGGCTTCAAACGCAGTGTCCCAGGACTGGATGATGTACTCACAGGAGGGCGGCTCTTCGCCCTCCCAGATGCGCCAGTTCTTTCTGGAGATGATGGCCGCGTTGTCGCTGGTGGGCTGCTGCATGTACTGCGCGTTCCAATACTGGGGGTCGATCGACGCTTTGGCCGACTTCAACGCAGCCAGGGGCCACTGCTCTGGCCACAGGGACTTCTCGTCGTCCGTGCCTTCGTTCAGTATGGCGGGCAGCTCCACGATCTCCCAGGGCGGCGCTTCGGGGTTCTTGGTCTGGTAGTCGATCAGCCGCCCGGTCAGGTCCAATTTGCCCCAGCGGGTCATCACCACAATGATTCCGCCCCCTGGCATCAAGCGCTGGAGGGGTCCGGTCTGGAACCAACTCCACGCCGTGTCAAACGCTAGACGACTGTTGGCTTTTACGTCTTGTTCCGAGTGAGGGTCATCAATAACGAACAGATCGGCACCACGGCCAGCCAGAGCACCACCGACACCAGCAGCGTAATACTGACCCCCAGCGCCAGTACCCCATTTTCCAGCAGCTTTTTGGTCATCGGCAACAACAGTGTGGGGGAAAAGCTCACGGTAATCCTCGCTTGCGATCAAGTTGCGGACCTTGCGGCCAAAGTCTTCGGACAAAGACGCGGTGTGCGTCCCCATGATGATCTTCTTATTAGGGTATTTACCTAGAAAGTACGCTGGGAACAGGTAAGAACTGAATTCTGACTTGCCCATACGGGGGGCAATGTTGATGATGACCCGGTTTTTGCGCCCCTCGATCACATCGGTGAAGATTTTGGCCAGTTTCCTGTGGTGTGGACCTACTTTAAACCCCGGATAGACCCGCTGGGCGAACGGAATCATGTCTTGGCGTGCTGCGGCCACCCCATAGCGCTTCTCGCGCTCCTCCAGCATGTCAAACAGCTCCATCTTCTCCTTGATAGAAAGAGTCGGGAGCGCCTTTTGAATGGCGGCAACCTCAGTTGGGGAGAGCGTCAGGTCGTTGAGCTTCATCAGCCGTATGTGTGTGAGTGCTAACTTCTATGTCTTCGATCACAGCAGCGTCTGCGACGCCCATGAACCTGTTGAGCTTGTCCTTGATCTTCTGGTCGATCTCGTCGTCGCTCAGAGACTCCTTCTTGACCTCGATCTTGTCGGTGAACAGGCCCACTTCCGTGATTTTTCCCAAAAGACCGAGCGCCTTCAGGCGGATGTTGGCGTTGGGGTTCTCTGCTTCTTCCAACAGTTTGGCCACGGTGTAGCCCCGAATCTCTTTGGCGCGTTCCACAAACTCCCAGTCGTATGCAGACAACATCCCAACCAGATGCTGCACCGCCGCGGGGGTTTTTATCTGTGCCAAATGTTTGTGGGTGATCTCTGCTGGAGCCGCAGTAATCATGCCGTTGAAAGACGCCCTGGCTGCGTCAATCTCTGCCTGCGCCACAGCCGCATCGGTATCCACCGCCCCCAAACCTTTGAGCCAGTCTGTGGTTTTTATTTTGGCGTCCACCAAATCTGCCGGGGACAGTTTGTTTACGGCAACAGTCTTCCCTTGGTGAGTACTCACCTCGGGGGAGAAATCTATTAAATGATCCAGCATACGCGCATAAGCCCTTGAACCTGCGATGGGGCTAATGTACACTCAATCCCGGTAAGTGTGCAAGCAGTTGCCGGTTGGCCTTCGGCCAGCAAGCAAAAATGCTCATTTGCTTCTCCTCCGGGGGTTTGTGATTATCCCCCTCTTCAACCCCTGACTGGCAACGGTCAGGGGCTTTTTTCATTTGGGGGGTGTTGGCTGGTAGTTCCCCTTTTCCACTTGCGTGTGCCTACACGGCTCCTCATTTAAACCAAGCCTCTCTATTGGTCACCAACATGCGCAGTATACCCCCCTGTCAATCGTTGGACAAGGGTTTTGTAGAATTTTTTAAAAAATTTATGGGGGTAGTGGGTAAGTATTACAAAAGATTGGTTTATGGCTGGGGAATAGTGTTCTGGCTGGCTAGTATGGCTTGTTTATATATGGGTTGGTGGGGGTAGGGTGGGGTTCAGGGGGTGGCTCCAGACCATGTTTTAAACCCCGTCATGTGATACTGAAAGTGTCCGAGGGGGAAACCCTGGAGACATTCCTTAACTTAACTGGAGAAGCAACATGAACCAATCGAAAGTAACTATGGCTGTGTTCAGCCAACGCCTTGCCGCCAAGCAGAAGGGTGAGGATCGTCTGTTGGAGGAAGCCACACGCCCCTTCCACAAGCACTACCAAAAGCTTAACGCCGAGGGGCAGACAGCCTACCGCACCGAGTGGATGCTCAACGCATTCATCGGGGCGTTGAAGGTGTCGGAGAAGAAAGCCGGAGAGATTCTCTCCCAGAGCAGGGATGACCGCACCAAAGACCAGCAGGCTGTGTACTACCGAGCAAGCAACTCATTCAAGTACCACATCGTTCGGGCGGAGTCCACCCAGGCGCCAGAGTCTCCCAGCCACGCTCGTGTGGCTGTGCCCAAGGTCAAGGTTGAGCAGGCGGTCAAGTTGTTTGCGGGGATGACCCGTGAGCAGATCAACGCCTTGGTTGATCGCGCCTTGTCTCAGATCACCTTCGAGTAATCCGGAGAGATTCTCTCCCAAGCGACAACGGCGTCCTGCGCCGTTGTTTCTTTTCCTGTCCAACGGGAATTCTTACAGCGCATCCCACAAGGGTGTGCTGTGGGGACTATCCTGTCCGCTACTTGGAGAATCAAATGCCCCTGTACAAAAACAACCCCTACCTGTGCGTCCTCGAGACGCACGACACCTTCTTTGATGCGGCACACGAACAAGCCCTCGATGGCGAATTCGTGGACAGCGACACCCTCCTTGCCTTCCTCGCAGGTGGAGAACTGTAGGAACCTCCGCAAGCACAGCGTGCTGTGCTTGCTGGGCAACCCTGCGCCTTGCAGAACCCTGGGAGAGATTCTCTCCCGCAACTGGAGAAGCAACATGAAAAAGCACACCAACCTGACCATCAACGGAGTGGTCATCAAGTCCTACATCCCCTGCCTTGAGCGGGGCGGCAAACGCTGGCGCGAAGTCCAGATGTGGGAGACCTGCGTAGGGCGTGAAGCACGCCTTCACACAAGCGCAGAAGTCTGCGCCAACTACCTCGAATCCATCGGAGTACCCATTCCGCACCAACTTAGTGCACAAACTGCCTAGTTTTTAAGCAAAAAATAGCTATCCCAGATTAGATGCACTTTCCCCCCGCGTGGACAAGCGTAAGTGCTTGATTCATATACAGCGTGGGCACACACTGTCCTATCTATCTATCTATATTTATATAGATATAGATATAGAGATGTGTACTCGTGCGCGTTCAGAATTGCCGGATTTATCAGCTTGAGAAACCTGGCATGAGTTAGCGGGAAAGACTCTCTCCCATTTGCTATAGTGCACTTCCCAAACAGATAGATAGAGTGGACAGTACAGCGCATACCCGCGTACAATCAAGCACTTGCAACTGTCCAAACGGGGGGAAAGTTGCTCTAATCATGGATACTTACAGACCGAAAAAGGACACATCATGCCAAAAGGACTATCGAGCTACACCCAAATGAGTGAGCGCGACTTGCACAACGCACTGAGCAAGCGGTACGACTCGCCCGAAGCGGTCGAGCTGGTGAAAGAGCAAGTGCGTGAAATGCGGAAAAATCTCAAGGCACAACGCGCACACAAGCGCCAGCTTGACCACACCTGGGGGGAATTCATTGCGCCGCTCATGCACGAGCGCAAGGTCGTGCGCTCCATGCTGGGCTACAAAGCGGCAAAATCTGGGGATGCCCGCACGCTTGCCTTGCAAGCCTACATCCAGGTGCTCGACACACTGCGCGGCAAGCTTGAGTTACTCAAGAGGGAAAAATCTCAAACACCCATGCAGTTGAACCCCGAGCGCACGCACTGGTGCGACCATGTGCCGTCTCACATCAGGGAACGCGTGATTGCCTTGTTCGATGCCATACCGCCTGTAGTACGAGCAAAGCGCAAGCGCCCATTTGAGCGGACAGTGCCCGCCATCCTGCACAACAAGCAAAGGGACAGGCTACTCAGGCGCACGACCAAAGACCTGGAGCGGGCGCAGACCGAGGGGGACAAAGACCGCATAGAGCAAATCAGTCAAGCGCTTGACACCATCAAGCGTCTGCCCATGGGCGAACCTGTGCCAACAACATGGCATGGACTGTGACCTTGACGGGTGTCAGGGGAAACATTCACGGGAGAGATTCTCTCCCACGCTGTACTCGGCATTGGGCTACGCCGCGCACAGCTTTCACCATAGCCTGGAGGAAAAGCAAATGATAGTAAATGTTCGTGGACATTGGTTGGACTTACCCACCATCGAGTATTCGGTGCTTGTTTCGCTTGGCTCATGGGATGGGCAAGAGACAGAAGAAGACCGAAACATCTTCTACTACACCGACGGCGAGCCGCTGAGTCTGGGCGATGTAATCGCTGGCGACTTTCGTGTGACTGAAATTTATTGAAAGGGGAAACGAAATGAAAGCGAAAGTTATCTGTATTGAGGGCTATTGGAAAGACGACCACAAGCGGTTTGAGCGCCGCTGTGTGGTCATGCCCAACGCTGCCACGGACTCGATGGCAACAGACATATTGGAAGGTGTCAAGGGCAGCTTGGGGTTCCACAACGACATCTTCTATGTGTTCGGAGAAGACGAGCGCATCGTGGGCGAACACCGCGAGTTCGTGGTCGAGTTCTGCAACCCCATCTATGAGGTTGATGTGGGAGAACTGCAATGAAAACGAAAGAAGAAATGGTCGCCTTCGCCGAGGGCTACCTGCGATGCGCTCTGTATGACGAACACACAGGCGAGTCCATCAAGGGTGTTGATGAGTGGGTGTCTTGGGATGAGTACGACTTCAACTTCGTTGGGTCTGACCACGCCGAGGATGTCCCCGAGTATGCCCTCATGGTGCTGGTGTACCCAGAGTGGAAAGAGGTGCTGCCCGCACCAGTAGACACATTCATTGTTCAACAGTAAGGAGAAAGCAAATGAAAGTAAGAAAGCTAAAGCAGCATCACCTAGCGTTGATGAAACACCATGAATTCAGGCGTAAGTGTGCGAGATACAGAGCGGCAGCAAGACTGCGCAGAGCACAACAGCTTGCGACTGAATTGGTTGAATTGCCAGTAGAGGGTTTGTTTGTGCACGAGCCGTGTAACTTTTGAAGGAGAAGTGAAATGAATCGATACACAGTACAGGTGCGCTTGTCGTACTACGCCGATGTGGAAGTCGAGGCAGATGACGAACACAGCGCCAAACAGCAGGCAATACGCCAAGCGCACAGAGCGATGGAGAAGGGGCAAGGGTGCTGGGGCGAAGAACCCAGCGTGACACACATAACCAGTGAAGGAGAAAGCAAATGAAATCTTGTAGAAACTGCGCCCACTCTCGACAAAGTGGGGCTCATCGTGTCGAACTTGTCTGTCCAGTAAATGGCAGGCGGGTAGCACCAACACCATCCATGAATACGGAAGAAAACATCAAAGCAGACCGGGATTGCCGAGACATTGCCGCACGCTGCCACGCATATGAACCCGAAGGAGAAAGCAAATGAAGAACCCGATACCAAAGACAGGCTTTGTAGCCACGCCCGATTCACTCGATGAATTAATGGCGTACTGCGAGCGATTCAGCGGGTCAGAGAAAGCCATCGCCATGTTGGTGGCTACGATGACGCTGAACCTAGCACACAAGCTGGTTAACGAAGCAACACAAGGAGAGACAACATGAAAGGACTAGACGCACACCACTACGCGGTCATGGACGCGTACCAAGACCTGATCGACAGAGAAGACGCGCAGTCAGCCCTGGCTGACGCTGAACGCGCACGCTTGCTCGACTTAGTTATCCAGGTGCAGGGCGCACTGGTGCTGAACCAGCAAGACATTGCTATGTGTATTTTGAATGAAATTGAAAATCACTTGCAGTAATCGGGAGAGACTCTCTCCCACAAACCGCCGCCTGTCGGGTACAGGCACACAACCATAACTGGAGAATGCAATGAGAATCTATCACGCAACATTTACTTTCGTTAACGATGATCTTGACGCAACAAACGTCAACCACATCAAGCACCGCCATGTGTTCGTAGCCGAAGCTTTCAACACTCGTGTGTGGCTTGCCATCAAGGGCGTATCCAACGCCTGTCTGTTCAACAACCCGAACACCTGCTTCGTTGAAGCAACGCGCAGTGCAGGCATTGAGTCCCCGTGGCTCAGTCGCTCTTACTCTGATATGAATTCAGTCTTGTCACTCACCAGCATAGACGAGGCTATGCAGTCCATGATCGACAACAACACATGGAGCGTTGCGTTTGACGAGGCGTCATATGTCGTGGAGCCGCTGACTGGGGCTGAGCGTGCATGGTTCAACTACGAGGGGTATGCGGTGCAACAAAGACTGCTTGGCTTGCTGGACTCTCCGTTCTACGGACGCAAGTCCGCGCTGATTGGCGCACGACTAGATCGCATCAGACGCAACGCACGCATCAAGCTGGGGCTAGATCGTGCACGGGAAACCACGGCGTACTACAAGGGTGTGCGCATTGACGCGCAAAGATTCGTGTATATGCGTAGCACTTTCAAGCAGTTGGGCGCTAAGGTGCGCGAAGCAATCAAAGACCAGGATGCTGGCGATTTCGATGATTGGTTTGCAGACACCGTCACGGGCTACCACATGGAGCGCATGATTGAAGCGTTTCCTGCTATTGAGTCAGCGCTGAGTGACGCAGGTGTCATGACCAACCTGGAGCAAACCTACTGCGATCATGTGGTGCCCGCGCACGAGACTGTTGAGGTGCGCGATGGTGGGCGTATGCGTACATGGTGTGCGGCGTGCCGTGACGACCGCGCAGTATGGGTCGAAGACCAGGAAGAGTACTGGCAGTCAGACGATGCTATGTGGTCTGAGCGTGAGGACGCGTACTACTCATACGACCGCGACTCCGAGTTGGCAGAGAACGATGATGACGATGACGACTACACCGCTGCGGAGGAACCCAATCGCTTGATGAGCTACATGACTGTGGTCACAGACTTTGTGGCAAGGGACACGAGCTTCACGCCGTCTCCGTTCGGTGACCTACTCATAGGCATCGAGCTTGAGATGGCAACATCGGGGAGCGTAGGCTCAGCGGTTGAGCTTGTGCGCGGCGCACTGGGCGAAGACTACTGCGTATGCAAGTCCGATGGTTCGCTGCCCCCTGGCGGCTTCGAGGTCGTGACTGCACCACGCAAACTAGACGAGCACATCACGCGCTTTAGCAACTGGTTCGGCGAAGGCATACCAGCGCAGTTTTCTGCCTGGGATATAGGTTCTTGCGGTATGCACATCCACATCGACTCTCGTGCCTTCACGGCAATGACGCTGGGCAAATTCCTCATGCTCATCAACTCCAACACCAATGTGGACTTCATTCGCCGTATCGCTGGTCGCCACCCCTCTGTGGACAAGCAAGCGCGTGAGTACTGCGCGGCAGAAGAGCAAGACATCCTCGACAACCCCAAGCACGCTATCAAGAGCAAGAGCACACGCCGCTACCGCATGGTCAACACGACCTGCTTGAAGCGTTCCGAGGCTGACCGCTTGGGTGTGCAGTATGTCGGTGAGCGCAGCTTCAACACCATCGAGCTTCGCATCTTCCGCTCGTCTCTCAAGCGTGAGCGCATATTGGCGCAGATCGAGTTCACCCATGCCGCTGTCATGTTCTGCCGTGTCGCAAGCTACCGCGACCTTGACTACTCGAGCTTCATCAAGTGGTTGCGTACCACCAACAACACCTATCCCAACCTTGCCGACTGGTATGGCGTGCGCCGCCGTGCTACCGCCAAGAATTCAGCACCCGCTGAGTTGCTGTGTGTTGACCGCGTTTAATCAAATAACAATCAAGGAAAAATCACTATGTGTCTCATCATCACTGGCAAGTCTGCCAAAATCCGCTCGACCCTGCTCGACACCAACGGCCTCATCGCTGACATCTACGCATCGAACCCCGATGGTATCGGCATCATGTACTCAACAACCAAGGGGTTGAAGGTCGTCAAGGTTCTGCCCAAGAGCCAAGCCGATGCGACTGCGTTCATCACCAAGCTGCCCAACGATGACCGCGAGTTGGCAATCCACTTCCGCTGGACTACGCATGGCGACACTGACCTCATCAACTGCCACCCCTACGATGTTGTCCCTGGCTATGTTGCCATGATGCACAACGGCGTGTTGAAGACAGGCAATGCCGCTGACACCACCAAGTCTGACACTTGGCACTTCATCAAGACCTACCTTGCTGACCCTGTGCATGACCATCCTGCGCTTATCCACAACGAAGCGTTCTTGACCATGGTTGCTGACTACATCGGCGACAACCGCTTTGTGTTCATGGACGGCGAGGGGCGTATGTCCCATGTCAACTACGACCAAGGCATCGAGCATGATGGGCTGTGGTTCAGCAACACCTACGCATGGAGACCCACACGCCTGATACCCACATACTACTCGTCTAGCAAGCACGCCAGCCGGTATTCCAACTACGGCAAGTATGGCGGCTGGGGCA
>B570J29032_109959134_pt1 | contig 18715 bp, 16 predicted proteins | sample LakMenEpi16Nov12_FD_29032 | JGI IMG/M metagenome (IMG submission 29032) | reverse complement strand
CCCAAGCTTAGGCCAGATCGTTTCACCGGCGGGCTAGCCATTATCAGTCGCTATCCTTTCTTGGAGACAAATATACACACCTACACGCAGAGCAGCAGTCCCGAGAAGTATGGGTTACTAGCAGATGGATATGCGACTAAGGGAATACTGCATGCGCGAATCGCGCTCAGTTCCGATCAGAAAGATTCGTCTGCCGTAGACGTGTTTGTAACTCATTTGGAGGCCCGCGAGCCGGCCATACGTCCCAGTCAATATGCCGAATTCGCACAGTTCTTAAAGCAGCATAGTTCGCCTGAGCGTCCGGCCGTGCTGATGGGAGATTTTAATACTCGTGGAGGCCAGGAGGAAATGTCGGATGCTCGGTCGGCCTACAATCAGATGACCAAAGGGTTTCAGCAGGCTCGACCCGAGAGCGTGTTGATCGATCTTTGGCCAGCGATTGGCCAAGGCCCGGGCGGAACTTCAGACCAAAGCGATCAAGACGGAGGTCGCCGCATCGATTACATCTTCGCGCTCAACCCCAAGTCGGGCTCACCACAGCTCAAACCCAGAAGCGTACAGGTCAATCGTTTTCTCGACCCCCAAGTGGTTGCGTTGTCTGATCATTCAGCGGTGGAATCGCTATTTGACTGGCTGCCCTGAAATGGGATAGTAGAAACAAACCGGGGTGTAGCTCAGCCTGGCTAGAGCGCTACGTTCGGGACGTAGAGGCCGCACGTTCAACTGCGAATGAAAAGGCATTTCGTGCGCCCGAACATGGGTAGGGCCAAACGGCAAAATATAGAAAGAATAAGCCCAAAGGCCTAAGACGCAAACGTAACGAAGAGCGCAAGGCAGCCCAACTAGAACCACAAGTGTGGATCACGATGATGTGGCACATGAGGCTGCGAATGCCCTGGAGTTGGAGATTGGGCTCACCGCTAAAAAGTGTCACTTGCTAACAACTAATCCCCTGAAAACGCAGGGAGTACCATAGTCGCGATGTGTCAGATCTATTCGGATGAGCCATAAATTTTACAAGCTGAGATGGATGAACGAAGTAGAGTTCTGCGGTCTTAACAAACGATCTACAAACAAAAACTACGCTGCCGCAACAATGGTCGCCTTCTGAATGAAACTAACCGATAGGTCGCGCACGGAAAAGTATGAAGCACAGCGTTAATAAACTTACTCTGCTATTCGTTAGCGTATTGACACTGGCGTCCACAGCGTTCGGGCAAACGTCGCTCTCAGGTATACTGCCTGGCGCGGTACCCGCCGCACCCTGCTATGGGTCGCTTTCGCAAGGACCGTTGAAGGTACGGCTATTCCCAGGTCAGCCAAAGCCCTGTCTTCAGCATTACATCAATCTGAACGCAGGTCCTTCGAGTTCCAATTACATCGCAGCATTGGAGCGTGATAGTTTGTCGGGGTCGTGGGCGATGATGAACCTGCTCTCTAACGATGGGCTGCAGCAATTCATCGACACCAATCGGCCAATCTGCTGCTATTTCACTATCACCCCAGTGCAGCACCACCAACTGGAGAACAACGCCCCGATGCTCGCCGCCATGGATTACGTGGAGAAGAATCACCAAGGCTTCTATACATTCGGGGTTTGTGAGTGGGAAAACACGTTTTTCCGTCACTGGGAGAAGGAGACAGACACGACCACCATTTATGGCGCAACGCCAGCAGAACTCAGCGGAATGGATCGAAAAGGCAATTTCGAGGTGCTAGAGCAGACTGCTCAGCGGTGGAAGAAGAGCCTTCGCACCCGGATGATGATGGCCAATGGATATGGGATGCTCAGTCACTTGGCGGAGATCGGTTTGGATGCCATCGGTATCGAGACCTCTGAGACGATCCCCGCGACGCAGGTCAAGCGGGCGTATGCACGAGGCGCGGCGAGACAATTTGGAATACCTTGGTTCGAAGAGGTATCGGTGTGGTTTGGAGCGAGCGTTTCGGGCGGCACTCCCAAGTCTGAAATACTGTCCTATTGGCCCAATACGCCCGTGGGCGGAGAGGCCGGGCATTCGGCTAGTCACCTGATGCGGCACTGGGTTACCTCATGGTTCAGCGGTGCCAACCATGTCATGCTGGAAGCATCTCCTCAAGTATTGTACGAAGTGCCATGGAGTAATGAGTTCCCTGCGAATCCAAAACTCTCTCGCTACGGCAAGGAAGCCCAGCGACTGGCTGCCTTGATGAACAGCCAGGATGTTGGTGTTCCCTATACGCCGTTCGCGATCCTTACCAACAAGTACCATGGCCGATGGAGTGTTTGGGGAAATCCTTGGGGCCGACTAGAACAGACTACCGGCGACAAGATGACCGAGCGATTCTTCGATCAGTTGTTTCCTGGGCAGTCGCAAGGACCGGGCCGAGAGGAGCGTTATCTTTGTTCCTCGCCCTACGGCGACTCCTTTGATGTACTAGTCAATAACGCTGATCGCAGCTCATGGAGATCCTACCCCGTAATCCTGGCATTGGGTGACATTCCTTGGACAACCGACGAGATTCAATTTCTGAAGGAATACGTCAATGAAGGCGGAGTGCTGGCCTTGAACGAGATCCACACGAACGGCTGGGATAAGGACTTTCTAGGACTGAGGACCGATGGATTCGTTCCCACAGCAGACGCGCACGTCGTGCTCAAATCGAGTGACGGGAACGCTCGCTTGATTCGACGGGACATCGGCAAGGGATGTGTGTTCGTATCGAACAGAACTCCAGAGCTAGATCGAAATCAGGAAATGGCTTTTCCGACTGAGTTGCTTGTCAGCTTGACCGAGCAATACTTGCCGTTCAAAATTGAAGGCGATGTGCAAACCCTGATCAATCGCACGCCAGACGGCTGGGCGCTGATGATTGTTAATAACAAGGGAATCACCAAGGAGTTGCATATTGACAAGCCGCCAGTTATTGATGCTGCAGCGACCCAACGCGTAGGCATCTCGTTTCAAGGAAAACCCACAAAAGTGTTAAAGCTGATTGGTGGCGAAATAATGCGAATCGAGAGCACTGGTGTCGGCCAAAAACATTGCATTGAGTTTGATGTACAACCGGGTGAAACACGTCTAATCAAAATCCAAGAATAGCTCCGCCATTCCGGGCTTGGCAATTAGCGTGATGTCGCCGCCCAATGTCCGATAGCGGTCCGATAGTATGCCCGTGTTTTCATCCCAATGGACACCTTCATCGGCGTCACCGTAGACATGCAGAATGGGCACTTTGGCTTTAGCAAGCTGTTCCAACTGATCGATAGGGTTGATGGCTTTCCAGAGCAGTTCTGTTTCGTTTGCGGCGCCATAATCTTTCAGTAGTTTGGGAATCTCGTTGGCATTACCTGTTCCTTTCCCCTTGCCGACTGGCCAACTTTTCAGATCACAGACCGGAGCATCACCATAAATGCAGGCGACTTTATCTGGATTGGCTGCGGCCCAATTATAGCAGTACAGCCCGCCGGCGACTAACGCCAACCAGCGAGGGCCGTTGAGAGAAACCATATCGCTCCGTTAGCACTAGATGCAATGCGTTCCAATCGGATCGCGTTCCTGGAAATGGAGCGGAATCCTTGGCACCAGCGACCAAACCGGTCGAAAGTATTGAAACTAGGACCGCGAGGCAAAATGACCAGGGGGTATTCATTAGCCAATCTCTTCGATTTGTTTAAACGACCCAGAGGGCAATTTGTATCAGAACGGTTCGCACCGTACAATAGCTCTGCTCGAGTTCAACTAAGACATCCTATTTGCTTATTCGATCCAACAGGATATTTAACGTGCTGTGTTCTCACCGCTGCTTGCTGCTGGTCGCGTTGCTTGAATTTAGTTCTTTCATTTTTGGCTCTTGCATCGCCGATGAGTTTCCCCAAATAGAAAATTCAGAGAAATCTACCAGTAGTCCGATGGATCCCGATCAAGTTGTCAGGTCTACAAAGCTGCCACAGGGTTTCGAGTTATCCGTTTTTGCTGCTGAGCCTCACGTCCAAAACCCGATCGCTATCACCACCGATCATCGAGGTAGGTTGTGGGTGGCAGAAAACTATAGTTGGTCAGGTTCGGGAGCCGGCGGGTTTGATGGAAACGCCCGTGATCGTATCGTTATCTTGGAGGATTTGAATGGCGACGGCAAGCATGACAGGCGAACGGTATTTTGGGACGGTGCCCGCAAGCTGACAAGCATCGAAGTGGGTGACTCGGGTGTTTGGGTACTTTGCCTCCCATATCTTCAGTTCATACCTGACAAAAATTGCGATGATGTTCCAGATGGTCCCCCCGAGATCAAGTTGGATGGCATCGATGAAGATGTGGTCGGCCACACTCCGGCCAACGGATTGAAGTGGGGCAGCGATGGTTGGCTTTATGCCCGACATGGAATTCAGGCGACCAGCAACATTGGCAAGCCTGGCTCGGGCGACTCGCAGCGTATCAAGATTAACACGGGCGTGTGGCGATATCACCCTGTTTTAGAGAGGGTTGAAGTCGTCATGCACGGGATGACTAATTCCTGGGGCTTTGATTATGATCAACATGGTGAGATGTTTGTAATTAACACCGTGATTGGACATCTGTGGCATACGGTTCCTGGTGCGCATGTTCAACGGATGTATGGTGTGGACCTCAATCCCCACGTTTATCAACTCATCGAACAAACCGCCGACCATGTTCATTGGGACACTGGCGAAGATTGGCATGCTGTCCAGAAGGGTATGTCTGATAAGACAAGCCAAGCGGGAGGCGGACATGCCCATATCGGTCTGATGATCTATCAAGGCGACAACTGGCCCGACGAGTACCGCAATCGACTGTACACACTGAATCTTCACGGTTCAAGAATCAACTGTAACTATCTTGAAAGGCAGGCGGCAGGCTATGTCGGTAAGCGAGGTCCAGACTTTTGTTTTTGGTCAGATCCGTGGTTTCGAGGTATGGATTTGATTACGGGTCCCGATGGCGGAGTCTTCATTGCTGACTGGAGCGATACGGGAGAATGCCATGATCACGACGGTGTCCATCGTACTAGTGGACGTATTTACAAGCTCACTTATGGACGCCCCAAGCCGATTGTCGCACTCGATCTATCAAGAAAAACGGACAGTAAACTCATCGACCTTCACTCTCACCCAAACACTTGGTGGCCAAGAGTGGCACGGCGAATTCTTAGCCAGCGCTACAGTACTGAAAAGTCACCTATCAATCGCGATTTCCTTCGTGCTCGCATCGAAACAGCAATGCAGGCTTCCAATGAATGGACAACGAAAATTCGGTTGTTGGAGACTTGCTATGCAACCGGTGCAGCCGATCAGTCCTGGCTACTCCCCTACCTTTCAAGTGACAACGAATATATGCGAGTAGCCTGTCTGCGGCTTTTGGTTGATCGAGAAATAGCTGGCGATTGCACGTTAACTCCAGAGGCGAAGTCTGCGCTTGTAGATATGGCAAGCAATGATCGATCAGGACTGGTACAGCTCTACTTATGCTCTGCTTTGCAGCGACTTTCTGCCGAAATGCGATGGGAAATTGCGATTAGGCTTGCTGCTCAAACCGAATTCCGCGCGGATCGAATGTTGCCATCCATGTTATGGTTTGCGATTGAGCCTGTGGTACCGCATGATCCGCTGGCGGCCATATCTGTTGCTAAACAATCTAAGATTCCGCTTTTAACGGAAAATATTACGCGCCGACTCACGCTAGAGATCCAGTCGCGACCTGAGATTCTTTATCAATTGCTATCCGCTGCACAGGAACCTGAATTTAAGGAGACTGCATCGGTTGTCCATGGTATGGCCAAAGCGCTAAACGGCTGGCAGAAGGCTAGTCCGCCCTCCAATTGGCTGGCGTTTTCTAATCGCTTCGACGGCTCTGAATCGACACAACTAACCCACGACATCCAGGCTTTACGACTGGTATTCGAGGATGGCAGGGCCATCGACGAACTGACGAAGATTATCAGTGATACGAGCGTCGACGCCCAAGCGAGGCGTCAAGCCCTTCGATCTTTGATCGATAGCCGTCCAAATGACTATGCCGAGACACTTCTTCAGTTGTTGGACGACCGAACTCTGATAGGAGAAGCCATCCGAGGACTTGCGTTCTACGAACACCCCAGTACCCCTCAATCGCTACTGAATCGAATACGGACGTTTGGCCCGGAGGAGAGAGTTGTCATGATCAATACGCTTGCTTCGCGACCATCGTACGCAAAAGAGTTGCTCCGAGCGGTTCGAGAAAAAGCCGTTTCAGCAAGTGAAATTTCTGCATTTCACGCTAGACAGATTCGATCATTCAACGATCAAGCTATTACCAATGCATTGGTCGAAGTTTGGGGTGATGTCCGAGAGACTGCTGAAGAAAAGAAGAGTCAAATCAAACAGCTCAAGGAAGAACTTACTTCTGACGCAATCGCTAACGGTGACCTTTCCGCAGGCCGCGTTTTGTTTCAGAAATCCTGCAGCAATTGTCACGTGCTCTACGGCGTTGGCGTCAAGATTGGTCCAGACCTTACTGGTTCCAATCGCAAGAATCTAGATTACTTACTTGAAAATATTATCGACCCTAGCGCTAGTGTAGGCGTAGATTTTCGCACGATGATTGTTGTTTTGGATGATGGCCGCGTCGTCAATGGTGTGGTCACCGCCAACACAGACCGAACTGTTACACTTCAATCCGCAACGGAATCGATAACCTTAGATCGCCAGGCGATTGAATCGATGACTCAATCTAGTACATCACTAATGCCTGATGGTCTGCTACACAATTTATCGCAACCACAGATTCGCGATCTGTTTAGTTATCTGATGTCAACAGATCAAGTTGCGTTACCAAAATGACCTTCAGGGCCAGGATGTTGATGATCGCACCCGATTCCAACCTTGCCAAATTGTACTCCACGTCCAGCGTATCCATGATGGCGTGCAGAACCAGCATCACCAGGATGCTGGCACCCCGCAAAAGATCAACCGACGCATAACGGGTAGCCCGGACATCAACACCGATAGATTTCGAATCTCGGACCATGAAGCGGATTCCCCCGATGTGGTCAACGGTGCACTTATCTCAATTTCGACTTCAGTCTAAGATAACGATCAAATTCACGGATCGACGGTTGCGTACAGGGAAAAGTCGATGGGACAAGACATTGATAACCCACATTTTAGACATCACGACTTCCTGCTTTTTGGTCAACGACTCGAGCGGGAGATGGAGGTTTTGGCTGAGTTGTTTCGTAGCCGGCAATTCTCACAAAAGGATTCGGTTGTTGGCCTGGAGCTGGAGGCCTGGCTGGTTGACCAACACGGCCAGCCGACTCCGTGGAATGAGCAAGTGATTCGGCACGCTGGATTGGCCGAGGTAGTACCGGAACTGGCTCGCTACAACATCGAGTTCAATGCGAATCCACAACCGCTAGCAGGCGATGGCCTGGCGCGAATCATCCAACACCTAGGGCAAAGCTGGCGGGCCTGCGACCTGGCTGCCCGACAATTGGGTACTTCGGTTGTTTCCATCGGTCTGCTACCCACCTTGCGGGACCCGATGCTGACGCAAAGACGCATGACCAAGTCTGGGCGGTTTCGGGCCTTAAACGAGCAGGTGCTAAGGGTGCGTCAGGGGCGTCCCATCAGCCTCGCGATAAACGGTCGGCAATCGGTCGCCAGCCAGCATCGCGATGTCATGCTGGAATCGGCCACCACCTCGTTTCAGCTCCACCTACAGGTTCCACTATCAAAGTCCGTACGGACTTACAATTCGGCCCTGATCGTTTCAGCACCTATTGTTGCCCTGGCTGCCAATTCACCATATCTGTTTGGCCAAGACCTGTGGGATGAAACGCGAATCACTCTGTTCGAGCAAGCCTTGGACCTGGGGCCTGATATTAGTCCGCGAGTGACCTTTGGCTCCCATTATGCTCGGCAGAGCCTTGAAGAGCTGTTCATCGAAAACATAAAGCTGCATCCAGTATTATTGCCCACCCTAATCTCGGATGACACCCAGAAGTTGGGCCACCTGAGGCTGCATAATGGCACGATCTGGCGATGGAATCGACCGCTGCTGGGTTTTGATGACGACGGCAGCCCACACCTGCGTATCGAACATCGCGTTATGGCGGCTGGTCCGACACTGGTCGATATGGCGGCCAACATGGCATTCTATTACGGATTAGTTGAGGACTTAAGCCGACAGTCCACCCCGCCCGAAAGCCTGCTGCCGTTTGGAAAAGCACGCGACAACTTTTACCGCGCAGCACAGTTGGGGCTCAGGGCGGACGTTGCCTGGCTGAACCAGTCTTCTGTTCCGTTGTCTGAATTGATCATCAATGAGTTGTTGCCGCGTGCCGCAGAGGGCTTGGCTTACCTCGGGACTGAGTCAAGTTGGGTCGCACAGCATCTGGAGATCATTCGCCAGCGGGTGATCAGCGGCCAGACGGGGGCCGCCTGGCAGCGCAGCTACGTGACGGAGCACGGCCCAGACTTTACCGGACTGGTACAACTGTACCGCCAGCACCAGCAATCTGGTCAGCCGGTGCATGTTTGGAATGTTCGACCAGCTCCCGGGTCATTATCGCCAACTCCGTCAGTTCCCGAGTCCATGCTGTGCGTCACCGACAGTTTGCCCACAGGGCTGCTGACGACCAGTCCGGGCGAACTAAGGGCGCTGCTGGGTCGTCCTACGTTAATTCATCTGCCAGGCCGAAAGCCGGACCGCTTGTTTGTCTCAGTGATGCTACATGGTAACGAGCCCGTAGGCCTGTTGGCCCTGCAGCAACTGCTTGGACGCTACCGTATTCGTGAATTGCCAAGAGCACTCTCGGTGTTTATCGGCAACGTGTGGGCTGCCGAGGCCAATGTCCGGCATCTCCCGACCCAGCCCGACTACAATCGTGTCTGGCCTGATTCAAAAATCGATGAATGCCCCGAGCATGCGCTGATGCGACATGTCGTTAGAGAGATGACTTCGTACAAGCTGTTCGCCAGCATCGACCTGCATAACAATACAGGTTGGAACCCTCACTATTCCTGTGTGCGACAACTTGACTATCGACATCTGCAACTGGCGACACTATTTGGTCGAACCGCCGTTTACTTTCGTTATCCGGTTGGGGTCCAGACAGGTGCCTTCAGCGACTTGTGTCCATCGGTGACATGTGAATGTGGCAAGACCGGTGATCCAGTCGGTATACAGCGTGCGACCGAATTCCTGGAGGCCTGTCTCCATATAGCAGTACTGCCCGACCATCCGGTGCCTGCAGGCGATCTGGACCTCTATCATACTATCGCCACCCTGCGGGTCGCAGATCGAGTCGACATACTTTTTGACGAGTTCGTCGGTGCGCGACAAGAGACTGGCCAGGTTGTCCTGCGATCCGACCTGGATCACTTGAATTTTCGAGAGCTTGAACCGGGTGAGTTACTTGGCTGCATTCCGGTCGGAGAAGCATTGCCGCTGATTGTCCAGAATCAACAGGGCGATGACTGTACGCCCGATTTCATTCAAGTGGACCAAGGCACCATCACGCTGAAGCGTCCCGCAGTTCCCGCCATGCTGACCTGCAACACAGAAGTAATTCGCCAGGATTGCCTGGGTTACTTCATGGAGCGGTTACCGCTGGACAGTTGATTGCCTGCTGGTAAAACGGACCCGAATTGCATCAATCCTTTGCCCAGCGTCTAGTGGCTCAACGTACTGGCATTCTACCCGAAGGTATTGAAAGCTTAGCAGATTAAGCGTCATTTCGATGTTGGTTTTGCTCAGGGGGAAAAGTTTATGATTTCACTGCCAAGAACCATGTTGGCCCTGGCAGCTAGGTTTCAGTTCCAGGGATGAAGGATTTGCCATTTATTCAGCCAATTAACAATTTGGGGATCAACGGGCATACCTTGATTGGTTAGTCCGCTACAAACTTCGCGGCAACTAAACCAATCGCATGCAGACGATTGTGATACCTTTTGAACGGACCTATGACCATAAAGGTGTACTGGATAAAACTCTAACTTGAATTTCGCATCGTCTTCGGAATGCGGCGGTCGTTCCACGTGCTCAACCGACAGCAGGGGCATGTGCGCTACCAGAAAGTCCTTCTTTCGGTCTAGATCCAGTCGCCAAGCAGTTTCCCGAAGAATAGTTTCCCGAAAACTCTCTGTCTGAAGGCGCTGCCCCACGACGAAACACCACGATTGACGATGAGGATCGAGCTGCAAGAGAACTTCTATCTTGTCTCCTACAATTCGTTGAACAATGCTTATGGCTAACTGTATCTGCTTCATTTTCTCAATCTAAGGATTCACGGAACTGAAAGTCGTCTCATTGATGTAAAGCTCTTTGTTGTTTTACTGAGCACAACAGTTGTCCCTAGTCTATAGTTCAATGAACCGTTGCTTTTCATGTTTTCTGAATCACTTAAATTTCTAATGCTCAAATCACTAATTTCAATGATAGCACGGTGGTTTGGTTCCTGCTACAAGTATGGGGCCGTCGAGCGAGAAATCAGCCAGTGGCTAGTCAAGGAAGGGTACAACCTAAAAGATACAGTGATAGCGGACATTCAACTGAGGGCCATTGAGCGTCCAGGCTGGGTGCAAGTCTACAGCTTTCAAGTTACTCAAACACTCGACAGTAATGCTGATGTACTGCGCTACGGTGTATTGCGCTCGGACGAAAGATTCGGCAATTCGGCCATCCGAGTTTTCAGCAACAGCTTCGAGAGAAATCGCCAGTTGGGAATTTGGTCGGAGAATCTGATTCGACGCAGGAACGACACATAAGCGTTTGGAAGTCAACTATTCCTTATTGCAACTTTGCAGATATTGCGCAACATGCCGCGAAAGACAAATTCGTGGAGAGGAAAAAGAGAGTACCAATAGATGATACCAAACAAACCAACTGGATCAAATATCGCGGTTTGACGAACTGTGCTGATTCCGTCGTTCTCAGTAACTTCGAACTCAAGCCAAGCTCGTCCGGGTACCTTCATTTCCGCAGCCAAGCGAAGTAATTTGTTTTCCTCGAATTTCTCGACTCTCCAAAAGTCCACAGTATCACCGATGCGGACTTGCTCTGGATGCCGGCGACCGCGACGGACTCCGACTCCGCCTACGAGGAGATCCAAAAAGCCGCGAATCTTCCACAACCAGTTGCCGTAATACCAGCCGTTATCGCCACCAATTCTACGTATCGCCACAAAGGCTTGATCGGCGCTAACGGGAATGTTACGTGTTCTCGAGTCGACAAGCCTGGAGCCGAATCGCACACCCCCCCAACTCTTTTGCTCACCGCCAGCAGAAAATGCGTCAGACCAACGGGTCTCCGCGAATTGTTGATCTTCATTCACCAATGCACGCGCGATCGCTTCATCAACCTTTCGCGGCCTCACATTAAATCTCTCTAAAAATTTTTGATCCGAAACCGTAGTCGGATTCTTCAGACTATCAACCAGCTTGCGCCCGACCCGCGAGTAAAGTGGTGTCACCAAACCCAACCACAAACTCGAAAGATGAGGCGTCAATAAAGGAATCGGGATCATGAAACGGTGAAGCCCGCGTTGCTTGGCATACCGCTGCATGATTTCACCGTACGAGACCTGATCCGGCCCTCCAATTTCGAAAATTTCTGATGTGCCGATAGGTTGTTTAAGCGCCTCAATGAGGTAATTGAGTACATCTTCAATAGCGATTGGCTGCGCGACCACACGAACCCACTTAGGACATATCATCACCGGTAATCGCTCCACCAAGGCGCGAATCATCTCAAAAGACAAACTACCGGAACCAATAATGATAGAAGCTCGAAACTCAAGTACACTGGCCGTCGAGGTCCGCAAGATGTTTCCAATCTCCTGACGACTGCGCAAATGCTTGGAGAGCTTGTCACTAGGATTGCCAAGACCGCCAAGATATATAATCCGCTTCACCCCCTGCGCGGAACAGGCTTTGGCGAAGTTCTCAGCCGCTCGACGGTCCGTTTGCTCAAAATCCTCATTGTCGCCCATCGAGTGTATCAAGTAATACGCTGTTTCGATACCATTTAATGCGGCGTTCAACGTGTCCAAATCTAGAGCATTCCCAATAGCCACTTCAGCGCCTGCAGAATCTGCCTCTGAGAGAATCCATGAGCGTCTGACTAAGCAACGAACAGAATGCCCGTCGGCTATCAGCAACGGAAGTAAACGTCCACCTATGTAGCCGGATACTCCCGTTAGTAGTATCTTTTGGGGCTGAAGATTTTCAGTCAATGTGAATTGATTTCGAGAAAGTGTTACTTGCGTTTGATTGCAGTAAGCGTTGATTAAAAGTCAGCAAACAGTCACACAAAGCGATCATTCCGGAAGATTAGAAGCAATTATGGGCCAACGGTCAACAGATTCGGCTCGTCATCCATTGAGACACTGAGGAATTGCACTTTGCCTTAGGGTTCTTGACAGGCATTGTCGTTTTCCATAGCTTCAATCTGTCTTCTCAATTCTTCGGCCTCGACGGCCTTTTGATCGCTCAACTTGCGATTGGTGTGCGAAAGCTTGTACGCTTCATCGAGTAATTTCGCCAGCTTTAATTCTAACTTTTCCTTCTTCGACTTCATTCCAAACATGAGAAGACCTCCAGATCTCGGTGAAACCCTCATACTCTATAGTCTGGGGAAGGCTCTGAGAGAGGCGGAGCACGTTTTAGGCTGCAGTTGGTTTGCTTGCTCTGGTCGAATAACTATTTTAATCCTGGAGTTAAGCAAATCGAAATAACAGCGGAATATTCACATTTTTTATCATCTTGGCAAGTTTGGAACGCATTGTAGCAAACAGTGAAACGAGTGTAACTCATGAATTGGTCACTGCCTATTCTACTGGCGAACACGGTCGCCACTTTGTTACTGACTGGATTGATTTGGACGATACAGGTCGTACATTATCCGTTGTTTGATGACGTTGGCGATCAAAATTTCGTTCGTTATCAACATAGACATCAGACCAACATTTCTTATATCGTCGGCCCAGTCATGCTGGTGGAGATTGCGACGGCTATTCTGATGGTCAGGTATCCGATGGAGGGTATTAGCACGTGGCTGACGTATTTAGGACTGGCTCTAGTGGTCTTGATTTGGATGTCTACGGCTTTCATTCAAGTTCCGTGTCATCATACACTAGCCCTTGGATTTGATCCCAGTGCGCACAAATGGCTAGTCACCTCGAATTGGATTAGAACTGTCTTGTGGACAGCTCGCGGCTTCCTCGTGGTATGGATGTTACTTAGTGTGATGTCTAACTCGTCAGTTTGAAGTCTATCGTTTTGTAACACGCACACTTGACTGATAGCCGGACCAATCTCCTGGGAACAAGTACGAATCAATTCATAGTCGCAATAAAATTTGTCACGCTGATACCAACCCGTGATTTGATCGAACGGTATGGACTCAACCTTCTACTTATCGGCATTGGTACAAGTACAAGTCCGTGAACGCAAGTAACTGCTGAAGCGATAGTCTATTTAGGTAGTACGGCCTCGCCTATCGTCGTCCTCTTGCAGACCGATCAAATAAGCTCCGAATCCAGTTAAAGCACAGACGATTAGTCCGATTGAGAATATCCCCAAACTGCTCATGAGGCCACCTTTCTACCAGCGAGAATCAAGGTGCCAAATGAAAGTATGGAGGGGACCCAAATACCTACAAATAAGCCTTCTTCGCGTTGCCCACTAAACCATAGGCTAACTGAAATCAGAAAGGAAACCCCGGCGGCAAAAAGTATGAGCAGCTTTCCAAGATGCTGATTTCTCATAAAGAGTAGATCCTAGTCGTTAGTTGAAAAAGACTCAAACAGCGGAAGCTTTGTGCGATATGCCAAAGCAGTAGTCCTTAGTTAGCTTAGGACCATGACAAGCCTGTTTTGCAAAGCATTTAATCCCTTAGGTTCTTGGTCCACTCGGATGCCATAGCTTGAATCTGCTAAAGTCTAAAATCTTTGACTCGCTACGCACCGCGTGTCTTCAGGGAAGAAAAGTCCCGATGACTGCAGCTTGCTTTGATTATACAATCCTGTTGGTAGGATTCTTTAGCGGCGTAGTCCTGTCTCAAAGATTGCCCCGATACTATCAAATAGTCGTCCAAATGAAACTCACTCCTTCGGTGCTGATTTAGACGCTCAAAATTCACAATCTTGGAAATTTGTCAGACAAGACTTGCTAACAATGAACACTTCTACTCTAGATTCCGATTCGCTTCAGTGTATGGAAGTATGGGGTGGAAATCATGGCATCGAGCGTCATTTCCACTTGCCCGGACTGGACGTTTGGCTCTACTCACGACCTCACAACAATGTGGCAAGTGGGGGAGACATTTACTACCTTTCTTCGTGTGCATCAGGACGAATAACACGCTTGCTGTTGTCGGACATCAGCGGACATGGCACGGCAGTCTCGCAAGTTGCCAGCCGATTACGAGACTTGATGCGAAAACATATTAACCGCGTGAGTCAAGGGAAGTTTGTTGCCGATATCAACAAGGACTTCACCAGTTTGGGCGAGAGTACTTTTGCGACAGCCGTAGTTGGCACTTTTTTTGCCAGTACAGGTTCGCTGCAACTCTGCACTGCGGGCCACCCACAGCCGCTACTATTCCGCAAGGGGAATGGCAGTTGGGAGACTTGCGAGCAAGTCGACGATAGCCCAGACACTTTGTCCGATCTTCCACTTGGCATTACTCAAGGCGTAGAGTACCAGCAGTCCCAAGTCATGCTCAATCCGGGAGACATGATGCTTGCTTACACTGACGGCGTAACAGAATTGCGACTAGCCAATGATCAAATGTTAAATACATCTGGATTGCGGTCACTAGCGCAATCTCTAGCGAATATAGATCCGGCAAGCTTCCTATCGTCATTGGTCGAGGATCTTTGTAAAAGTGCTTCAGCACCCATAGATGACGATTTCACTTTGATCCTCTTGCGAGCTGATGGAACTTCGACAGCTTTCCGAAACAACCTGCTCGCTCCCTTTCGAATCCTTCGCAGAGGACGAGACAAGACTAAATTTCGTGAGTAGGCAACTGCGTCTCAATTGCGATCGATCACGTACATCACGCTACTCAACACACCGCAGAGCACGCCTCCCCAGAACACATCTGCCAGGGTGATGGCGGTGGTCCAGACTTCCAAAACTGCCAGATTGGTAAAGTCGTAAACACCATACAATACAAACCCGAAAATCGCTCCCCATCCAAATGCATGACCAACTCCAGCTCGATCGCCAATTCTTGGCCTGACGAACACGATCAATCCGATGGGTATCAGTAGATAGACAACGATGGCTGCACCCCATCGCGGATCCATTCCAGTTTCATTTTGTCGCATAATCGCCCCTACTTGCTGAGCGTAGAAACTCTTCATCAATATCCCTAGCCAAATAGCATCCAACAGCAGCAACAGCGGAATCAGCAACGCCATCAGCTTTATGAATCGCTTCCAGTTCATCGGTTTATGCTCCCATCGTATTCAACTTAGAATGTCTGGCTAGACGTTACTGGCTACTCGGTTTTTCACGGAGTGACAAGCCACCTAAATGCTCATCCGCAAGCGGTTTCAAGTTGGGCATGGAGCCTTGGGGCATCCACTTACACTCAGTCTACAGTACGAAGCTTAAGAAACATCCAACCTTTTGCAAGTGATCCAATAGTCTCTCGACTACTGATTCTATATTGAAAATTTAATTTTTGTAATGGAGAGAAATGACTGAACACTTGGAAACCTTCGTCGTTGCGGGAGGATCCAAGGGGATTGGGCTGGCATTAGTTGACTGGCTACGGCCTCGGGCCTCGAAAATCGTAGTCCTAGAGTCCGACATTCAATCTGCGGGAAATGTCGATCATGCAGAGACCGTATTAATTCATCTCGGGCCAGAATGGACTCAAGCCCATTGGGACACTCCCGAAGAGTCGGTGATTGAATTAGCAATCGTGGAGTTGTTCAAGGCTCTCTCGTTGGAACCTCAGAAACCAATACATGCCTCGGCGCATCGATGGAAATACGCTTCAGTTTCTCCATCCGAGCCATTACAGCAGTGTTTCGATCGAGAAGCTGGAATCGCTGTCTGCGGCGATTGGACTCGCAGATCAAGAATTGACGGAGCATTCCTGAGCGGCCAGTCTGCTGTTGGAACAATCCTAGGCAGTTTTGATGAAAGTGCCGCCAAGCAACGCATCCAGCAGTTGCTGTTGTTCGAGTAGCCTTTGTACAGCTTTAGCCTCCTACAGTCGCTCGAGAAACTGCTCCGCTACGCGATGGTGCTGCTGGAGTTTCGGTCCCATTCGGCCACATTGAGCGACCATGACGCTCATGCGAGGATTGGATTTCAAAAACGCACGGTGCTTGTCGATAAACCGCCAATACAGTGCGTCCCATATTTCACACCACGGCCCACGCTTGAAGTTGCTCATCTTCAGAATGTAGGCCGATCCGCTGATGTAGGGTTTTGTAGTAATCAACCCGCCGTCTGCGAATTGGCTCATGCCGTAGACGTTAGACACCATTACCCAATCATAGGCGTCAATGAATAGCTCCATAAACCATTGATAGATCGCATCGGGTGATATCTCACAAAGCAGCATAAAATTGCCCATCACCATCAGCCTTTCGATGTGATGGCAGTACGCATACTTGAGGACACGATGGATCACTGTGTCCACTGGTTCAATACCTGTCGTACCATCATAGAACGCAGTAGGCATAGGTCGTTGGTGGTTCCAGTAGTTGCTTGTTCGCTGACGACGACCTAGATGATGGTATACGCCCCGCATGTACTCCCGACAACCAATCACTTGACGAACGAATCCTTCAAGTGAGTTGATCGGAATTTTGTCAGCCTTTTCTAGAGCAACTTGGACAACTTCCATCGATGAAATCAAACCGACATTTAAGGCGGGTGTCATGACCGAATGGAACAGAAATGCCTGTGTGGGTTCGATAGCGTCCTCGAAATCTCCAAAGCTCTCAAAACGCTGTTTAATAAAGCTCTCCAAGAATCTGCGAGTATCGGCAGCATTTACTGGATATTGAAAAGCACTGGTACTACCCAATGCCCCTGGGAACTGGGTCGAAATTTCAGCAGTCGCCGTTTGTAAGTCTTTTGGTGCTGGCGGCCATTTCGGCTGAGGGACCTGGATACCTTTCGGCAACTTCTTTCTATTGGCCGGATCAAAGATCCACTTGCCGCCCGTGGGGCGGCCATCGGATTCGAGAAGAATCTTCATTCGCTTTCGCTGATCCACGTAGAAATCGGCGAAATACCACTTCTTGCGACCGCTAGAAAAGGGTTCGAACTCAGACATGGGAGTGAGAAAATTGGGATCGTTCAATACTTCCAATCCGATCATCGACTTTTGCAGTGACTTCGTCAGGCGACGTATTATCCAGTCATCCCACGGATCAACAACTTGAACTTGCGTGATCCCGCATTGGGTCAGTGTCGCACCAATTTCCGAAGAGTGCTTCAACTCTGTTGAGCCCAAATAGAATGTTTTGAAGTTGGCTTCCATTAGCCGCTTTTGGTAGGCTTTCATCGACAGTCGATGCAACAACAACTTCTGTGCGTGGAAGCGATACTGCCGAAAGAACAGAGGGTCCTCGACTAGCACAAAACTGTCTACTCCTGCCAGCGCCGGATGGTCGCAGTAAAGCTGGTGAGGATAAATCAGTGCTGCTTTCATTTTGCCGAGCTTTTGAGACTATTGGAATTCTTAAGTTGCACTAAGGGCCAAGATAGATCCCACAAAAATGAGGTTCTGTGATCAATGCTAGGCAATTGTACAGTCAAGTAAACTATAGAAAATCAGACACATTAATAATGCGCAATCGATGTCCTAGGCATTGAGCCCCCTAGACCAACACTGCTTACGAAGCTTCATTCTAAACTTGCCTATCCGTAAGTTCTCGAAGCATCACGTGACTAGTTTCTTAATTGATACCGATGAGCCATCGCTCGGCTACGAATATGGAAACCACTCATTGAGCCACCGCTGGCGATCGTCACGGTAGTATCTGTGCAGCGGCCATGTCTAACTCTTACATGTGTACCGGGCAGTGTCACGATCGATGCCTCCATCTCCTCCATGACCTCCGGCAAGCTCGACGCTGAGCCCGGGTGCCTGCCTGGTCTGGTGCGCTGGGGTTCTCGATTAAGTTTAACGGTTGTCAGAGTTTCAATGGTCCCTCCGAAGACCAAGCTGAAAGGTTGCCGTCAATGCGATTCCGCCAACCTGCTGGCCCTAGGTCTTTCGGCAATCTGATCGAGTATCGATGGCCAGCCGTTTTTTGATCGACCGTCACTACCGATACCGTATTGTAAGGCGGCTCGGTTAACGGAGTCTGGCCAGAAGTCGACAAGGCCGCAATCCGGACCAGGCATCTAGCAGTTTGGCCAGACGTCCGGTCCGGGAGCCAGCTTTCGGTCCCCTGGTTTTACATCTCTTGCTTTTTAGCTGTGTACGATGTGGGGTTTTCGCTCACTTGGCCGGCATACCCGGACTCCTGCCGGTGGCTTCAGCGTCCAGGAATTGATGTCCGCGACTACCTGATGCCCTGTGACGGACATTGATGTCGGCACCTGCAAATGACACGCCCGCCTTACGCACCAAGACAGGGATGAGCTGTGCCATGATGCTCGCCGCTGGGCAATGATCTTATTGGGTCGCGAATGCTCACCCCCCCCACTTTGGAAAGGTCCGAGAATCTTCGGAAAAACTACTACTACTACTAC
>B570J29032_109959136_pt1 | contig 18726 bp, 7 predicted proteins | sample LakMenEpi16Nov12_FD_29032 | JGI IMG/M metagenome (IMG submission 29032) | reverse complement strand
GGCCAGCCATCGACTGGATTGTCTGGTCCAACCGTGCAAGCCATACAGCACAGCCGCCATGATCAGAAGCCAACAATAACGATGCCAGTCGCTCCATTGCCAACCGCTTTGGGACAGCGGAGTCCACCACACGGCAACAAGCGGTATCAGAGGCAAAAGCAGACTGCTGCGCTGAATGGGATCGGCAAGAAAAGGAAGGTCGGTGCGCTGAGCCCACCAGCCGACTGCCACGCTCAGCACGGCGATGCCAAAAACAGCTATGGGCCACCATCGCACAAACTGGCCGCTGAACAATTCCGGGAAATGCTGATAGACGGCTGCGCTGGCCGCTACCAGCGCCAACTCAGCGGCGTAAACGGATGCATAACGCCAAGTTGCCTTTAATCGTTTGTCCAAACCCATCGGTTCGATAGCAAGCTGTAATAATTTTGCAATGGTTAATATCCAGGCTACGAGCGTAAATAGCTTTGGCACTAAACCTATCGAAGCGGGATACCGATCCCACACATCAAAAACAGATCCAAGAACTAGCCCTGACCCCGTTAACACGCTTAGCCCAGTAAGGATCCATCCGCCTTGCACTAAGGTCTTAGCCCAAAGACTGTCCCCCAGTCGACGCCAGGCGATCAGCGGATATGCGACGCTTAGCGCGGTAAAGGCCAAGAACAACCGGTGCCCAAAGTGCCAACTCTGCAGTTGATTTCTGACCGACCAAGCCGATGGCAAATCGATCCACCCAAGTAAGACCCCTGTCACGCTGGACATCAGCAGCACGCTGCTTCGAACCCAGCGTAACTTCTGATCCAGTGCAATCGACACAGTGGCCAGCGCGCCAAGCATTGGTACAAGACTGGCTGCGGTACGCCACGGCTGTTCAGGTATAAAAAGAGCCAACCAAAGACTGGGTGGTAGACTCAACAGGCCGCAAATCAGGTGGAACTTAAGCATCTGGTCACAGTTGCGGCGCAGTCTCTCCTGGTCGATGAAAAGACTGCCAGGCATCCATCGTTGCCATCGGTCAGGTGCTGACAGCAATTTGCGTGTTAGTAGTCCAATCACAGCCAGTACGCTCAGCAGGCCAAAAAACCAAGCCAGTTCGCTTTGCCAGCGGGGCCACTGCTGAAAGGCCGACAGCGAGTTTGCAATGACCAACACCACCGCTATCATCGCGAAATACAATGACAGTCCACGCTCGCTCGGGCCTGAATCCCACAAACGCAGGACGGCCAGCAGCAGATTGCTCACCGTCAGACCGAGGATCACTACTGTAGTCGTCCAGGCAGCCGATACCGTGTCAGGCTGAAGCAAAATCCAAATGCCGCTCATCGCACAACAGGCCACCGCAACCGTCAGGCAGACTAAACGGTCGATCATTATCTGACCGGTCGTCTGTCGCTCAACAGACTTGGAAATCTTTTTGCGAAATACTAGCCTAGTTGCCATCGTCAGCAGACCCACTCCGACAAGTGCCGCCATCATTTGCCACAAACTACCAAATCGATAATTGGCCGATGTATCAGTCAGCCAAGGAAGATAGGCAATACAGCTAATCATTGCGGCCACGTAACCACGCCAGGGCTGTCTTGCCACTTCGCTACTGATCGCAATGATGCCGGCCAGAATCGACAACTCAATGGTTGACCACAACAAATCGCTCGACAGTCCAATCATGGCCATCAGTCCGACGACCGATGCCAGTGTGATCCATGCCCAATCACCCGATGGTGACAACTGCTTGGATTGCCAGACAGCCTTCACGCGCAGGCACAATCCACTAGTTAGCGCGGTCAACCATAATCCAATCAAAAGGCGATAAGGTTCGTGATTGTTGGCCAATGCAAATCGGCTGGCCGGATTGTCCATCAGCCAACTGCCATAGCTAGCCGCAGCGATGGGTGCCAGCAAACCAAGAGTAATTGCTAACAGTCCAAATCCAGACCAATCGCTCTGTCGGCCTAATATCCACAAAACGCAAAGCGTGCCCAGTAAGCCCAAAAACGTCCAGCCACTGCCCAATAGATGTAGCAGTGACGATTGAGTCTGTGGATAGAAGGCGATTGCGACCACCGCTGAGATACTCAGCACACTGGCAGCAACCATCGCGCCCGACCATAAGCTCCAAGTGGCTGATTCAGCTTGTCGCCAGCGAGCACCTTTGCAAGCCTTACTGATCAACTGCAAGGTGGGACTCTGTGGAGACATCGCCCGCAGGCCCAGCCAATTACGCAAACAGGTGAATCCCAATGTTAACATCGCGGTCACTGTTAAAGTTAAGCAGCACCCACGCGCTAGCAGCAGTAAGAAGGCTTCCGAGCGATCCGAATAGGCGAACGTCGCCATCCAGGCAAACCACAACGCAAAAGCCCATCCCCAACTCGAAATTTGACGATGCGACTGCGCTCTTGTTAACGCAGCAATCCATTGACTTAAGAACACTGTTAGCACAGGACCAGACCAAAGCCACAGACGAAGAAAATTCTGCATCAGGTCGGTCCACGAGGACGGCTGGGCAACCTGTGGGCTCAGCACATCAGGCAAGCCACCGATCCAGTGATAGGCCCACAGCAGAGCAGTGGTTGCTATGATAGTTCCCAGGCTTGCCAACCATGTGCGGTGGAACCAGCTAAGTTCTGTAACATTACTCAGAAAGGCTTGCTCGATCGTTGCTTGGGAAATTGAAGGCTGGTTGCCCCGTTTGCCTACTCGTAACACAAGCATGTAAAGTTTGCTTAGAGGCAATACTTCGCTCGCTATCACATAAGCGGCCAGCATCCAAAGAAAGACCGGAACAGGGTAAGGCATTGTCGCATGGCAACTGAGAATTCCTGCTAAGCCGATAGGGACAGCGATTAGCCATCCAACGACGGAACTGGACCGCTGAGCGTTCCACCCCAAGGTGAAGGCGGTAAGGCTACTGAGTGCCAACAAACTGATAGCCGATCGCAGCCAGGTAACCTGCGGTAACCAAAATCCATCTTGGCTAAACTGAGCGGAAGCATCTGTAAGACTGGTTCCCAAGATGATCGTGGATGGAATGGCAAGAAATAGAAAGTAGATCGGCCACAGTCCATGCAAGGCAGCCGCCTCTGCCCATCTTGGACCATCGCCCATCCAATGAAATTTGTGCGGCAGCCAGTGCATGACAAGCTCGTAGGTCGCCAAGACAGCTAGCAGCACGAAAACGATCAGGCCGCAACTGGCTGAGGCCCCCAGGCGCGTCCACCAGAGATTGCTGTTTCCGTATACGAATACGCAGGTTGCTAACCAGACCAATAGACTAAGAATCGAAAGTTCTCGCCAATTGGGGCGCCTGAGCGCACAAAACGAAAGCATCAATGTTACTGGAATTTGCCATCCCAGCCGGCTGGCCATGGTCCAATGGTCCATGTGTGTCCACCAAGCCAAACCAGTCAGCCAAGCCAAACCAATAGCGCCTAAGCACAAAAACTGAGCATGAGTTTGATAGAACCATTCTCCAGGCTGTGCGCCAGTAGCAAAAATGGGGCTGTTAGCAGAGGGCTCGTCAGGAGCACGATTGTCAGGCGTTGGGTGTTGGCCTGTCGTTTGCCAACTCCATCGCAAGCATGCAGCCAGTCCAGACCAGATCAAGGCCAAGATACCTGTTCCGATCGCCCACGATCTCCATGGCCTAAGACTGACCAGCCAGTCAGGAATTGCGATACCATTTTGGCAAAAACGCACAACACCTAGCAACAAGACCAATTGAGCAACCAGGACTGCGGTCGTCGAAATAGTCGTGCCAATGAAGGCCGTCAGCGAGTCTTTTGTCGAAGACCGTCCGGACAGCGGTTGTTCAGTTGGGGATGGAAGCCACCTGGGAATCAGCAAACCTGCGCTTAGCGTCGCTGTACCAAAAATCATCAACAGAATGGGTGCCCAGTTTCCACCATAAGCTGGCTGACTCCATGGCACAAGGCTTGCCAAAATCGTCAAGCCCATGCTGCCGACCAAACCTACGCTGGAAGCCACAAGTCCCATGGTCAACAATTGGCCAGCGTCAGGAGCAGACGAGCCCAATATCGTTTGCTTGTCGGCAGTCTTGCCTTGACGCCAGACCGATCGCTTCAGCAATAGAATCAGCCCGCCGGCCAGCAGGCACGTCAAACTGACGGAACCGATTCGCGGCAATGTGAACCAGTCCGTTGGATTAAGCAGAGGTCGAGTTGCAAACAGTGCCGGTTCGATATTCAGGCCAACGGCTATCAGAGCGCATACCCAGCCAGCAAGCAAGGTAACGTGCAATCGGTTCAACCAGCCGTGGCATAACCACCAACAGGCTAGCGCTGTAAGCAGACTGGTCAGCAGAACACGGTCAGCGGAAACGTTCCAAATGATGGTCAGGACGGCGAGAGAGCACAAGCTGGCAGAAGACCAGGTGAGCATTGAGTACCAACTGAGGTTTAAGTTTATTTTGTCTTTCTCAAAAGAGTTGTTCAGAGCCGACCAACTTGAAACACTCGCCGACCAGCCCCAAGCACTCCAAGCTGCTAGCAGCACTCCAAATGCAGACAGCATGATCGGGTTCAGATTGGCAAGGCCCGTGAACTTCAGCAAACAATAGCCACACGGTACCAGTGCCGCGAAGACAAGCTGTACAACCTGCCCCGCAATTCGGCGCATACGCCTGCTACTCAGGTATTTTGAAACGCGGGAGGATAGACTTAGTCGCAATGAACTTGCTAGCTCCAACACAATCATCGGCAAAAAACAAATCGTCGACTGCCACCGAGAGAGCAGTTGGTTGGAGCCCAGATAATGTATTGGCAGTAAAGTCGCAGCGCAAACGATCAGCGTTGCCGCAATCAGCAGATAACGGCTTCCAAATAAAGCTCGGCAAGTTAGCAGGGCCGATGCGCCGTATGTGATGCAGCCCACAACCAGAACTACCCAAGTGCTGGTATCCATAGCAGCGGGTTGATCGGGACGCTGGGACAACAAGATGCCAACCAAGACTGCCAAAGGAATCAATGTCAACCCAATGTGCAATATGCCTCGCGAGGTATTGCGCAACTTCCATTTACGCAAAGTATAGTGACCTGCAGCAAGGACAGCCAAAGTTGCCAACAAGAAAACCAGCGAAGGCAAGTACCGACTGGTCGATGCCAATGTGTTCCAAAGACTGATAACCAATCCAACCGAACAGACGATGATCAAAGTGGCACTAATCAGTTCGATCCAGCGTATGTTGCTTTGCTGCATGAACGAACGCAATAGATCCGCACGCAGAGTAGCGCTTTGGGGAGTTGACGACTCGACTGCAACGACTGAAGAAGGAACTTGGATTGCGGCAGCTATCGGTTCGGGTTCCATCAGCGGAGCAGCCGGCTGGTTCCATGACGTGTTCAATGGGCCAGGCTCAGGTGGTCCGTTGACCGCCACCGGCAATGTCTTGGGTGCTAGCTGTTGATGAACGACCGGGGTCCCGGAGGAATCATCGCTTGACGCCGAATGCACACTGGTGGTCGATGCAGACTGTTCTCTATCCGGTACATGCACCGGAGAAGCAATTTCCTGTGTATCGAGGCCTGAAGTTCGCTTAGTGAGTTGATCTAACAATCGGTCCAGAGTCAGTAACTGGGTTGGAGTCAACCAGTTTTTGAACCTCGCATACCCAATCAGTCGCCGCGCCGCTTGAATGTCCTGATGAATCTGAGGGTTGGTGTCTCCCGAGGACGGTCTAGTTTCGTCACCTTTGGCAGATCCCAAAGCTCCTTTGATGCCACGAGCAATCGCAGACATGACCAGCCACAACCCATGACCCAATGCTGAAAACACGAACAGCAATACAAACAGTAGGAAAATCGTAGATAGCGCTTCCATCAGTTGGTGCTTTTAATAAGATCGCAGTAGGTATGGCATTTTGTTAGGTGCGTTTCTCCAGTTAAATACCTTCAAGCCGACGCTCTTGGCGCTCAAATTGGCAACTATCTTCATAATTTACTGTCAGTTGGCGGCTTCGCTTCAGGCTATTCGGAATGGTGGTAGTTCTATTGGGGGGGTGCGATGCTTGCGATCGCAAAATTTTCGGTAATCGCTATGGGGTTCGATTCGGCAGTTTGGTAAAAACTGCTTCGACTTCATGCTGGACTCGGATATGGTCGGACGACCTGCGTAGCCAGCGGCAAAGCTTCTCTTTCAAAAAAACTCGCGTCACGGAAGATGCACATGCTACTGCTCAATCTCGATCGTGTTTGCTCGCTTCGGAAATTTTTGGTATTCAGCCTGATCTCTTCTGGTTGGGCACTTTCGGCGATGGCTCAGCAGCAGGCAGATCCAAGGCAGATAGATCAGCAGCAGCCTACCGCTCGACGCAATCAAGGCGAAGCTCCTCAAAGTGGCCAGGCGGCCCAGCCCGGGCAGTATCGCCTGGTCGATGCTGCAACGGCGGTCGCCCAGGGTGATGCGCAAGTTGCTCAGCCGCCTTTTCCAGCGCTGTCAGAAGCTGAGCAGCGATACGTTGATCAGGTTCTGGATGTTTGGGAAAAGAGTACCAGTCAGATAAACACCTTTGAGTGCCAGTTCAAGCGATGGATCTATAATCCGAATACGCACGAAACTCACCCGGAATCAATCGCTGAAGGTTCGGTGCGATACAAAAGTCCGGACAAAGGAAGCTTCAAAGAAGAGACTCGTGTCACGTTGGCTGGTACCAAGCCCGACGGAGCCCCAGACTATAAGGCCAATCCAAGGTTGCCTTTTGGTGACTGGTGGGTCTGCGACGGAGAATGGGTTCATCAACTCGATCGCAACGACAAAAAGGCTGTTCGAACTCAGTTGCCACCCGAACTTCGCGGAAACAACATCTTGCTCAGCCCACTACCATTCTTGTTCGGCGTCAAAGCCCACGAAGTGAAGTCTCGCTACTATGTGCGCGCTATTGCACCTCCACAAGGTAACAACGACGTGTGGATCGAGGCGTGGCCAAAGCGTGCGGACGACGCTGGAAACTACTCGCGGGTTCAAATCGTACTGGATCGTAGTGATAACCTGCCCAGAGCTATGTTTCTATTCATGCCCAACTGGACACCTGAAGCCAAGCATCGTGAGCTGTATGAATTCTCAGGCAAGCAGGTTAATAGCATCTTGGATCGAATCAAACAGAACTTGTTCATGCAAAGCTTTATCGACACCAAAGTGGGAGGGGATTGGCAGGTTATTCAAGAACCATGGATTCCACCTCAACAAGCCGAACAGCAGCCGGCATCAACTGGAAATCGTGTTGCGACACCTGGTCAACCAGCGGCTCGATAGCTTGCCGGAATTAACGATTTTCTAACGCTTCAACTCGTTGCTGGAGCTCAGACACCAATTCACGCAGCTCCTGCAGCTCTTCCATCCAAGGAGCTGCTGCGCCGGAAGAAGAGCCGGTGCTGCGATGGCTGCTTGAGACTGATTCGCTGGAATCATCGGCGGTGCCCAGTTGGGACACCGATTCTCTTAGCCGCTCCATCTCATGCGGCTGGTAAAGACCATGTGTGATCATTTGACCTCGACCGGCGGGCGTCAATTCGACAACCAAGCCACGCTCAATCAATCGGTCTAGAACCTGCTGCAAAGCGGTCAGATCGGCGATGGGCTCGAATCGACCGGCCCGAGTTCGAAGTTCACCGATGGTCTGTTCGCCTCGCAATAAAAGCTCCGTCATTACAGCCGCTTCAGTTCCTTTGACTCCCATGTAGTCATAGCCTAGGTGCCTGTATTTGGGTACACGGCCTCCACTATGAACCTCGGCCACCAACTGCTTCTGACGCATGGCAATAAGCACATCTTCGACCTGTTCAGAAGTCAAATCCATCAAAGGTGCTCGATTGGATTTTTGATTGCAGCCTGTCACTAGACCGTTCAGCGACAAAGGATAAGCGTCAGGAGTGGTTCTGGCCTTCTCCATCAGTACTCCCAGGACCCTTCGCTCCAGTTTTGTAAGTGGTTGTGGTGCCGCGCTGACGCTGGCTTGAGCCGAGTTGTTTGAGCTCGATAGGGCCGAGGCGGAAGGATTGTCTGACATGGATCGGGTAACTCAAAAGGTGGATGGGTACTTTACGTAAACTCTTTTATGGTAAGCTAGAACAGGCTTTTCCGCAGCCACCCTGGAATCGGCAAAGTGGTCTGAAGATTTATTATTTGTTATTGAAGATTTTTGATTTGTCATTTTGATGGGGTTCAATGATTAGTTATGCCAAGATCCGGTCAGCAGCCGCGAATGAACCTTAGCGGCATGTCTTGAACGGCACAGCCGGTTATAGCCACAGTCAGTAGGGGGTAAGAAAATGCACGCCGGCACTATGAACTATCAACCACACTGTCATCAGCCAGCTTACCCGGCGGACACCAGCCACTCGATGGTCGTTGGCTACGTCTTATGGTTGTTCGGATTTTTTGGTGCTCACCGCTTCTACTACGGGCGGCCGATCAGTGGCATCATTTATTGCTTCACCTTCGGACTGTTCTTCATTGGCTGGATTTTGGATCTGTTCTTGATGCCCATTCTGGCAAGATCAGCGCGACGTCATCATGTTCCTGGACCCTATGACCACAATGTGGCTTGGTTACTGCATTCTTGTTTTTTGATCGGCCTACTTGGAATCCATCGGTTCTATCTAGGCAAATGGGTAACAGGAATTATTTGGTTGCTGACCGGCGGACTTTTTGGGATCGGGTTTATTTACGACTGGATCACTTTGAACGATCAGGTCAATCGAGCCAACTTGGGTTATTAAAGACCAGCCTGAGATGCGGCAAGTCGGCTATTCTTCAGCCGCTTGTTGAATCGCCGTTACCAGTCCGCTTCTAGAAAGCGACTGAGCTTTCAGCCGGCTGACCGGAACGCCCAAAAAATGCCCCAACTTGAGAGCCAGATCGACGTCGCGAATCCCCAGATATTGGTTGGTAGGTTGACCGTCGACGTAGATCGTTTGCAAGTCATGATCAAAACCTGATTCAAAACAGTCGCACAGTTCATCGATCCAAACTTCTGGAATTCTTTGTTGTCGGCAATACTCGGGCGACCACAAGTCGTCACCAGTGCATTCCTTCAGAAGTATCAGTGCGCGCAAGCGATCCATTTGGTATCATCGTAGCCTGGGAAGTGCAGGGCTGATGTAAAGTGGTGGAATGTGTCCAAGGATTAATGAAGTCCAGTTTTTGACATGTATGCAGCCAAGGCAAAACAGGCTAACATGATCACCCACACAACATCCAAAAAATGCCAGTAGATCGCGCAGAATCGAACTGGGAAATAGCGTTCGTGGTCGTATGAGTGGCGGTGAAGACCAAATATCAAGAAGATCAATCCGGCAACTCCGCCCACCACATGCAAGGCATGGACAATCACCAAGAAGAAGGTGAAGCCATACAGATTTTTTATTGTTTGTGAAGGCTGAAGCAACTGCTGGATCATCCACCACAGTCCAATAGCTTGTACCACAAAAAAGCATAGCGACAGAACCAACGCAAGGACGATATATCGATGCAGATCCACCAAGCGTTGGTGCCTTGCGGCAAGCACGGACAAATGCAGCAAAATGCTTATGGTAACCAGCAGGATGGTAGTCAGCAAAAAACTGGGCGGAACATAAAAAGGTATAATCGGTCCAGCGTCCGGGGTGATTCGAGTCACCACATAGATTGCATACAGAATCAGGCTGGCGAAGAAAAAGACGCCCAGTGACACAAGCAATAGCGCGACGCCTTGCAGGGAACGCTTATCATCAGATATTTCACTTAGCATCAGTCAAGATTCCAGTAGCTACCAGCCAGATCCTCTCCAGGCATCCCACTTCGCACAATTTTCTTAACCGTTCACGGAATTAGGCGTCGCTAATCAATAGTTCAGGTTTAAGTTCAAGTTTAAGTTTGAGTCTAAACTTGAACTTGAACTTGAACTTGAACCCAATCCAACACCGTCCTTACTCAAACAACTCTAATAACTCCGTGAACGGTTACCAATTTTCTTAAGTATAAAACAGATAGTGGTTTAGGATCAACCGATCGCAGTTGACCAACCGGCCTGAAAATCCTACCCTGATGGGCTAATCGTTAACCCAAGGCGTCGTAAAGCGGGGGCTTTAAGCTGTATCTGCTTGTTGAACAAGGACTTGCGAACATTTTGGGTAGATAGTATCGCTCGCCGCTCCACTCGGCATTTGCTTGAACTCGCGTACAATAGCCGGGCACTAGCAATCTTTGCGTTTGTTTTCCCTATTTTTAACTGAAGTACGTTGGCTATGGATTTTCTGGAACGCCTTTGGGAAGGTACTGGCAGCTTCTTTACCGGTGCGCTCCAAGGGATCGAGCGAAGTATCACCGGTCTGTTCGGCTCGTCCAATGCGCGCCAAATCAAGCGATTTGAAGCGATTGTTCAGCGGATCAACTCATTGGAAGAGGGGCTGATCAAGCTATCCGATCAGGAATTGCGCGAGCGTACCGAGCAATTCAAACAGCGCCTGCGCGACGGGCAAACTTTAGACGACGTTTTAGTGGAAGCCTTTGCGGTATGTCGTGAAGGTGGCCGCCGGTTTCTGAAGATGCGTCACTACGACGTGCAATTGATCGGTGGTATCGTCCTGCATCACGGCATGATTGCCGAAATGGTCACTGGCGAAGGCAAGACGTTGGTGGCCACATTGCCTTCGTACTTAAACGCTCTGAGCGGTCGCGGTTGCCATGTGGTGACAGTCAACGACTATCTAGCCCGACGTGACATGGAGTGGATGGCACCGCTGTACATGGGGCTGGGGCTATCGGTTGGCGCTATCCAAGGCGGCATGTCCAACGACGAGCGCCAGGCGGCGTATGCAAAGGACATCACCTACGCCACAAACAACGAACTGGGTTTTGATTACCTGCGTGACAACATGCGCTTGGCGGCTCGGGGCGATGATCGCTTCCCGAAGCACCTGCAGCAGGTTCAAGGACCTCTGGCCTATGCGATCATCGACGAAGTGGACAATATTCTGATCGACGAGGCCCGAACACCGCTGATTATCTCCGGGCCAGCTCACATGGATGTGGGCAAGTATGCAGAAGCGGACCGTATTGCCCGCCAGCTAAAACGAGACACACATTTTGTGGTCAACGAAAAAGATCATACAGTCAATCTAACCGACGAGGGTGTGAGAACGGCTGAAAAGTTAGCGGATGTCGAAAGCTTTTACACAGCAGGCAACATGGAATGGCCGCACCTGATCGACAACGCTTTGAAAGCGCATCACTTGTACAAGGTTGATGTAAGCTATGTAGTCAAAGATGGTTCCATCATCATTGTGGATGATTTCACTGGTCGTTTGATGGAAGGCAGGCAGTGGAGCGATGGCTTACATCAAGCAGTGGAAGCCAAGGAACGTGTTAAGATCAAAGAAGAGACTCAAACTCTTGCCACCATCACCTTGCAGAACTTTTTTAAGCTGTACGAAAAAGTTTCGGGTATGACGGGTACCGCCATGACCGAGGCCAACGAGTTCTGGAAAATTTACAAACTGGATGTGATCGCTATTCCCACCAATCGCGGTATGCAGCGCATCGAAAATCCGGATGTGATTTTCTTGACAGAGAAAGAAAAATTCGCTGCCGTGGCCGACGATGTAGAAACCACCGCCAAGTACGACTCGGTACGTTTGAAGAATGGTCAGGTAATCGTAGGTGAAATCACTAAGGAAACGGCCACCACGCTTTCTGTCAAAACAAAAGAGCAGAATACGACCGAAGTGAAAACCAGCGACGCAGTCGAAGTTCACCGTCGAGGTCGCCCCGTGCTGATAGGTACCGTATCGATCGAGAAAAGCGAACGCCTGAGTCGTCTGTTGGATCAGCGCGGAATCAAACACCAAGTGCTTAATGCCAAACACCATGGTCGTGAAGCCGAAATCGTGGCTCAGGCCGGTCGTTTAGGTGCCGTGACCATCGCCACCAATATGGCTGGTCGTGGTACCGACATCATTTTGGGTGGAAATCCAGAAACGATGGCCTGGGCACAACTGCAGAATAAATACGCTACTCGATTGGATGTTCCGCGTGACGAGTGGGAAACATTGGTTAACGAAATACAGCAGCGCGAGCAAATGAAGGCTGCTGGCGAGAATGTTCGGCAGATTGGTGGTTTGTATGTGATCGGTACCGAGCGGCATGAATCGCGACGCATCGATTTGCAGCTTCGTGGACGTTGCGGTCGTCAAGGAGACCCTGGCGGTAGCCGCTTCTACCTATCGCTTGAAGATGATTTAATGCGGATTTTCGCAGGCGACTTTGTTCGCAATATGATGAGCCGACTGGGAATGGGCGAAGGCGAACCCATCGAAAGCAGCTTTGTCAGTCGGCGTATCACGGCGGCACAGAAAAAGGTCGAAGAACGCAACTTTGAAATCCGCAAAAATCTACTGGAATATGACGAGGTGATGGACCAGCAGCGTAAGCGAGTCTATTCCTATCGCCAAGAAATTTTGGATGGAATCGGTTGTCGCCACATGGTGCTTCAGCAGATCCAGCAACAGATTGAACATTACGTTCGCATGTATACCGATCCACTGTTTGGTGCTGAATCCTACACCAAGTGGGCTGGTAAGCTGCTGTCCTGCGAGCTGGATGCTAGGGACTTTCGTAATTTGGATCCTGGCACAGCTTCCGTCTATGCAGTCGATGCTGCCGAGCGGGCTGCGGAAACGCAGATCTTGGATGCCATCGAAGAGAATTTGCCGGCAGAAGAACCACAAGAGGATTGGAACTGGGCTGCGCTGGCCAAATGGCTGAACGTGCGCTATGGTACTAACTACAGTGTCAACGACCTTAAGAAGATTCCTCGCGACGTGATGGACGAATCTTTGATCAAACGAGTTGGTGAGCGACTAGCCGCCTTGGACATGAGCGAAGGTGCCTCGTTTTTGCACGGTGATTATGGTCTGAAGATGTTGACCAATTGGATGCGCGTAAAATTTGGTATCGAAATGGATATCGAAGATTTGCGACAACGTGAACCCGGCGATATCACCGACGAACTGATCAAGGCCGCAGAAAACGCCTATCAGAAGAAGGAGCAGCAGTATCCAGTGCTGGCTGGTCTGGCCAAATTTGGCCGGAGGACGTCGGAAACCTCTTTTGAGCTAAACCAACCCGCCATTGTCCAATGGGCTCAGGCCCGATTTGACGCCAAAATCACCGAGCAAGATCTGGCCGTTCAGTCGTTGCAGCAGTTGAGCGACAAATTGTTTACCTACTCCCAGCAAAGCTACAAGGATAGCGAGATTGCCGCTGATGAAGCGATGAGTAAAGTGCAAGAGTTGTTCAACGATGCCGAGCCCGACACGGCGGCGCGCTATGCGGCTGGCCAAAACGGCACCATTGAAACGTTTGTAGATTGGTTGAATTCGAAGCTCGGCTGTTCGATGGAGCCAGAAAAGCTTGCTGAAATGGACGAGGAACAGGTCAAGCGCCGAGTGATGCAAGCCATCGATGATCGCTACCAGCCTGAAATCCGACGCATGGAGCGCCAGGTCTTGCTGCAAATTGTGGATGGTGCATGGAAAGACCATTTGTTGGCCATGGACCACCTGCGCAGTGCGATCAGTCTGAAGGGCTATGCTCAGATGGACCCCAAGGTCGAATACAAGCGAGAAGGCATGCGCATGTACGGTGACATGTGGTTCTCGATCGGCGAACGCATGACCGACCTGATTTTCCGAATGGAAGGTTTAGACGAAAACTTCATCGCCAGCACCATGCCTGAAACGGTCGCTAGGCATGATGCAGCCCCATCCGCCATGCAGGCTGCCAGCCAGGAGCAGCTTGACGATCTAGCTGCCGCAGATCGCGCCGGATCGCCTGAAGAAAGTAGATTGGAACCGATTCGAAACACCGGACAAAAGATCGGTCGCAACGATCCTTGTCCCTGTGGCAGTGGCAAGAAGTTCAAAGCCTGCCACGGTCGTCGATAAGCGTTCCTGAAAAAGTGGACAACTAGCATTTTCGATTAAGTGGCTGGCAAGTGTTGTTCAGTCATCGGCCTACAAGAGTTCTTTTGTAAGCGACGTTCTCAATCCCCTCTCCACCGGCTTCGCGGGTGAGAGGGCAGGGTGAGGGGAAAATGGTTCTGGGGTCAGATTCAATCCAAACTGGTCTTAGTGTGGCGGTCTCGTGCCGCTACTGAGCAGGCAGATTGAAGTTGCGCATGGCCTTGCCAGCCGCTTGTAGTTGTTCGGAAATTTGAGCAATGGAGATCGTGCGGAATTCGACCACGCCGTCGTAGCGGGGTTGCATCGAATAGCCACGCTGGCCCTCGATCACCGAATCTACTTCGGCCTCCAGAGATGCTAGCCACTGAGGAATATCCAGTCCTACACCGGTGGGCTGCTCCATCATCAGCTTGCACTCCTCAATCAACAGTTCAAACAGCGGAGATTCATTGCCCAAGTGCTGGTACTGTCGAATGGCTGGCCCAACTAGCGCTCTCATTCGATCGACGGTCATCGGTCGCGTAAATCGTTCGTGCAGTCGATCTGCCACAGTCGGCATTCGCATGGCATATTTGCTTTGTAATTCAGCCAACTGCTCCAAGTAGATTTCACTTTCGCGACTGATACGCTCGGCCAGAGCACGTCGCCATTGCATGGCTGCGGAATGACAGCCGGCTCGTACCAAGACCTCGTGAGTCCAGTAAATCGGTCGCAAATTCCAGCTCACTCGGTCATAACGTACACGCAGTCGCAAAAAGTCCAGCAGCATAAATAACATCTCGCCACGATCAGATTGAGTCGTGGTGCTGTTGTAGTCTCGATACTCGCTGTAGTGGTCGATGATGGCCTCAAGCACAATCCCAAGCAGTTTCTCTACCTCCTGCGGTGTGATGCGCTGCGCATCGATATCGGCCAGCAACTCGGTTAACTCTTCGGTATCGCCCTCTTCGACCAATTGTTCTAGCCAATGGGCGACACCCTGATGCAAGATTGCCCGAACATTACCCAAACGCAGGAAGCTTTGTGTAAAGATCTGCCCGCCATACCTTTGTATGAACTCGACAACCTGAGCCCACTTACGCGGGTTGTCGACCGTCTCTAAGACGCTTAGTCGCAGCGTGCGACTGTGAGCCAACCAACTTCCCAACATGATCTCCGCAGCGTTCTCTAGCACATGAATCATCTCGCCACTGGCTGGCTCCAGCTCGCCGAGCGCTTCGCCATCATGTTCATCCAAGTCGATCGAACTGGCTGGTCGGTGAACATTCTTGGTCTTTCGACGCGATGCGCCTGGCAGTTGTCCGTTGACAAAATTTTGGACGATCGCGCGGATCAAGGCGACAAATCCAAGTTTGAACATGTCGTCAAACTCAGTCACAGCCCCTGGACCAATTGGATTGTGATGCTCCATGAAGCGAGCAGTTTCGATCAGATGACAAGCTTGGAATAGGAATCCCTGTCGCGGCAGCCACTGAAGCAAATTGGACAACATCCTGCGGCGCAAGCGTACCTGAAAAATGGCCGCCGGCTCGCCTCCACGCGCTAGTGGAATGTACAGTAGACTTTTGGTGCGCAGGGCAACAAGTAGTCGCGAAAACGTTTGCTCCACACGTTCACGATTGCCATAAAGCAAAGCTCCTAAGGTCTCCACTGCCAATCTTTCGTCATCCGACAGAGTGGACATTTGCCGAACGATGGCCTGGCTATCGTCGCTGCACCCATGCAGATTGGCCAGGAGAAGTCGCCGAGCGTCGGCCGTTTCGACCGCCGTCGTAATGATCTGATCCAACAGAGATTCCTTGATCAATCGCAAGCGGTCATAACGTGCCAGCGCATCATGAGCCGTACCCGACTTGGATATTTGATACAGCGCGATATCTTGCATCAGAGTCAGCAGGCCGGTCAAATTCTCGGCTGCCTGGGCGGCCCAACCTTCCATGGCAGTCAGCCGCGATTGTTTGGATGCGCTCGGGCCTGACAGTTCGCTTCTCAAGTGCCGGCTAAGCGCCACGCCTTTCCACATCTGTGCTAGCGCACTAAGAAAAGTCAGATGCTGATTCAGACGATTGGACTCGTCGGTCAGTTCGGAAGCTGTGTACGATTCATCGCCTTCTTCGGCCGGCGTATCACTGTCGACGCCATCGTCGGTCGAATCGGAATAGACGACGTTTTCATAAGCTGCGCCAAACAGATTCTCGTCGTCATCCTCTGGTGGAGCCTCAGCCAGCAGGTCGTTGTTAGAAGCCGATTTGTGATTTTGGGCCAGTGAGAATTTGGGTGGACTCCAAAAATGCTCAGCGTTCGCTTCTAGATAGTCGAAGAACTTCTGAGCAACGCTCCAGTTCAACTCAGCGCACTGCCCACTCATTAGCGCTCGCTCTAAGCCCTGCATCCAGCGTCTCGCTAGGTCGGAAAACGAAGCTTCGCCCTTCTGCAAGCCAACTCGTTCGGCCTGACCCAGCCAGTGAATCAACAAAGCTTTGGAAGCAACAAAATCATTGCGATCTAGAAGCGATTCGATCACCAGCGCATACGCTTTGGGTGAATCAAACAGTTGGATGTGTGGTGCCCAGAAGCGAACATCACCCGCACTGGCTCCACCGGCGTGCCATAGCTCAAGCGCTTTGGCAACCAGAATGGCCGACTGCAAGGTATCGGTCGGATCGGTTGCCTCCAGATCACTGATCTCGTGCGCCGCATATTGCCTCCACCAAGCAGCCGACGAACGCAATTGGGATTCGACAAACTGGCACAATTCCTGGCGACCAGCCGCCGCAGATTCCCGCCAAAGCCGTGATTGTAACGAGAAGATATGCTCCATCAGTTGCACCAGATCTTCAACGCGGTGATCGGGTACGGCTGAGTCGGGGCCTTCAAAACGAGCGAAATTGCCCGAAAATCCTAAGATATTCCAGGGGTCGACGATGGCACCGCAGTGAATGCCGCGATGAATCCAATCCACGATCGAAGGTACGATTTGTACGGCAGCATCCAACCGACTGCCTCGCAGATGCAGGTTCGCCTCGGTGATTAGACAATCGATGTGGGAAATGACTCGAGCGGCAGGTACTTGAACAAAATCAGCTTGCTCCCGAGCGGCCACGGCATTTCCCATGCGAGCAAAGAGCCTTGCCAATTGCACATGTTCCAACTGACTTGCGCGATGCTTGGCCAAGAACGTGTTCAAGTGCTGTCGCGCGCCGCCCATGGCTTGACGGCGAATGCACTGTTCTTCCTCCAGACGTTGACGATGGCTACCCTTGATGCGCTTCAGCAGCCACTCGTAGAAGGTATCGCGATACTGGGCAATAGGGCCCAATAAACTGGCCAAAGTCGTTGTGGAACTGAATGCGCCCGGCCCCCAACCCGAGATGCCTGATGCCATCAGGATGGTACCTGCCAACACCGCCGCCGCTTCAAACAAAAGCTGATCGCGCGGTCCGATGTGCTGCTCGACCGTGCGAGCCAGTAGGGCATCTAGTGTGACTTGCTGGACGACAAATCGTCGATAGTTACCCGCGTTATCGATCAAATGAGGGTCCCACTGGCCAAAATGGTAGTTGGGTCGTTGGTTGATGGGATGATCAAAATCGTAGGCTCGTGGGTCCAGAGCCAATTCATCCAGCATCTCCAAATTGAAACTGGCTTGCTGCAAAAGTTCGTGGGGCACATCGGACAGAATTTCAAGGCAGCGCTGAACTACTTCTTGATAAGGGCCAGCCGCTGGGCCCACTTGAGCAATATACAGAGGAATCGGTCGGACCCATTCGTTTGCGTAGGGCTCCAGCCGTCTGCCTTCCAGCACGGCCACGGGGCGGTAACCCACATAATCGTTCAAGTAGTCGATGGCTGCCGAAACCACCCTCTCCTCCTGGTCCCAAGGGGCTCCTTGCAGGATCACCGACTCAATCGCTTTGCCAAGGAATAAGCCGTTAAATAAGCCTTCGGCCTCCTGATGGAACAGTAAATCTCGATGAAAGTCCAGGTAGTTGGGCAGCAGATTTTGCCAGACCAGCCCAAGGACACTGGCACCCTGCGAGTGATCATCAAAAGCCGATTGCGTCTTGGCTAGTCGCTTTAGCGCATCCTGCAGCCATTGCTGAATCTGAAGCCAGATGGGCATGCCTACGTAGGGATTTCCAGACAAGCCGTCGGCGTAAAGGCGGTCGATGGCCGACAGAACCGAGCCATCCATCTTGCCGGACGAAAAGTTCATATAACCCAATAATAGGGTCAGATCCTCCTTTCGCCGGCTTTCGTTCCTTCGACCTACCACTGGTTATCCCTAAATCGAAAGCACACGGTTATTCGCTTACAGTTCCTTCAGCCGCACAGACATCCAACACGGATGGTGGCAGACTCCATGAAACCACAATCGTAAAGCTTGGCTGATAATGGGTCTAGGACACGCGCACAGATGTCCAGTAAAGTTGTGCCGAAAAGTTGGTTCACCCGCCTTTTGGAGCATTGAAAATCGGCAACTGTTCAAGGTTTGTTGCATGTGATTCACAATTCAGCTTGGAATCAAGACTGGTAGGCTAAATCGCGAGAAACTACCCCTCCGCGTAAGTCTTGAATGATAACTCAGCAGCAAACGGCTATTCGTGGATCAAACAAGCGGTTTGGCCTAGACGATCGGAGCGACATGACTACTATTTACTTCGCGGGATGGAGCAGCCCGGTAGCTCGCGAGGCTCATAACCTCGAGGTCGTCGGTTCAAATCCGGCTCCCGCAACTTTACCAACCCCATCAAACTTTGTTTGA
>B570J29032_109959139_pt1 | contig 18735 bp, 3 predicted proteins | sample LakMenEpi16Nov12_FD_29032 | JGI IMG/M metagenome (IMG submission 29032) | reverse complement strand
GGTTATCGCGATTCGCTGTCTTTTCTTGCAAGAAGGGCAGCGATTGCAATCAGTCGAAAACACTTACGGTTCATAGACTAGCTTCGAAAAAATACTCTTACCCCAGTGGCTTATACTGAATTGAATACCAGCGATGCCCGTTGGTCGATACTCGAGCCACTTCGCAATTATCATGCAGGCAATTGAATGAGGTAAGTCTTTGTTGAGGGCTCCCGGATCGGTGGCGAGGTGAAATGCAATGACTCAGTTGACATGTACCGAACCCGCATCGGTAGGTGCTTGGGGGCTTAAAACGCTTACGCGGTTTACGAAATTCGGTTCTTCGGGTGATTTGGTGGGTACAGCGATTTGTATTGGGCCTAGCTGCTGCGTGCTCATGCTCAGTGGATACAGTGCTCGTACTCGTGCTCCAAATGAGTTTCGCAGGCGCAATCACGCGAGTGCTTAGAAACTTCGACTCCATGCAGCGGAGCAATTCCCATCGTACGATCTGGAGAGGGCGAGTCGCTGAAACAAAAAATTTTTGAAGTGACAACAAAACACCAAGAAAAACACCTTCGATGTTGTTATCATGTACGAGGTGTTGCACGTGAGCTTGTTGCAGCCATGTCAAGCAAAAGACGTTCGGTTGCAGAGTGAAGCCATTTTCAGAGTCCATCAAAAATAACAAAGTAGAGTCATGCGTTCTGCGTTCATTCGACTGGGACGCACGGAAGCGGTTTTTTTCCAAGGATTGGTACCGAGTTTTTTCCTTTCCCTTTGGCTGTTTTGCTCTTCATTTGGTTCGGCAGCAACGATTTCTTCGACATTTCAGAGCATCCTTGCAAGTCGACCTGGGATTGGATACCAAGTTCCACTTTCGGAGAGCCAATTGATCCAGGGCTCCCCCGGAAATGATTTCGTCAATTCCGACGGGACTTCTGATGATGACGGACCGAATCTTGGCGGCATCGGGCCAGCTCTGCCATACCACCAAACCGTCGGCGCTTTGAATTCCTGGGGAGTTCGATTGTTCGATGATTCTAATAACCCACTTCCAACACCGGTACTTTACCTCAACTTAGGTAGCCTCCAGTGGACCGATGCGTTCATCGTATGGAACTCTAACGCTGGCGATACTGCAATCGATGAGAATGATGCTCCCGCCCCAGGCGGATCAGGTTTGAAGACCGCAAGACTTTCTTATGCGAACCCATCCGATGGGTTTGATTATTCGTCCACCGACCCAGATGACTACGCAGCGCTGAGTTGGTCTACCATTAATGTTTCTGGAAGCGATAGGATGGGCAGTTTCGGCCTGGCTAGGTCGGCTGGTCTGTACTCCGAACCACAAGTCAAGACATTTGATGCGATTTCGGCGAGGCTCCTCAAGTTTGAGTTACTCGAAGGGTTTGGATTTGACTCCCTTCTTACAGTCGGCCTCGATGCCAATGGGGATCCCATTAGGGATAAGTTTAAGATCATCCAGCTTGGCGAGGTTGCTTTCTATCAAACCGATGCCCCCTCTCCTCCTGGTCCGCTTGGTCCGATCCCAGAACCGTCCATGCTTGCAATCTTTGCAGGCTTGGCCAGTGTTCGACTTGGTAGAAACCTGATTCAACGGCGTAAGAAGTAGATGCATAGAGCGTCATAAGTTGCATCTGTTTTGTAAGGAACATGTACAAGAGTATTTTGTGCCACGCGGGGGGCTTTTCTATTTCGAATCCTCGATTTTGTCCTGGATTGCATCGACAAGTGGCTGCGTACGATTTTGCTCATTGAGGATGTGGAAATCGATTTCGGTTTTGAGTAGCCCGACGTCTTCGAAACCCTGCGAGATGGCTCGCTGCATCGATTCGACGGCTTTGTCTAAGTAGCCTTGAGCTTCGTCGTGTTTTTCGCTTCGAGACGCAATTAGGCAATAGGTTCTGGCTATCAAGACGAGCAATTCGTTGTCGACCTTCGTCTGGCTTAGGAACCTCTGGGCCAATTCGATGGCTTTGGTTGCATCGCCAACTTGTGCTTCGGACATCATCCAGTCCATTCGAGCGACGTCGTTGGACTGATCTTTCTCGGATTTTTTGCGCCTTTGAGAAAGAGCATCGACCCCAGGGGAATCTGCGTCTGGGATGTTCCTTTGCCTTCTCCACTGCGTTAGACGAAAACCGGAGAGTGTTGTGGCGCGAATGAAGTCGGAGTTGTCGGGCGCGAAGCTTAAGAGTTTTTTACCAAGTTCGTAGGCTTGTTCGAGCCCTTCGATACCTTGGTCGGGTTGCCCTGACTGGGAGAGTAACTCGGAATAGAGTCCTAGTTGCAGGATCAATTGCTTGAGCAGTGCGCTGTTGTTGACGTCTTTTTCATAAGCGATTTTGAGTTGCTCGACCCCGGACCTCATCTTCGGTTCGGCTTGTTCGACCTGTCCAGATCGGAAGCGGTAGGCGCCCAGCAGAAGTTCGCTAGTGTTTAGCATTTCTTTGAAAGTCGTCTCAGAGACTTTCATCCCTTTGCGTTGTTCGTCGGAGAGGTCTTTGTTTTCGAGCTCTTGACTCAAGCGTTTGATGGATTCGCGGCAGATACTTTGGGCAAGGTCTGAGAGATTGAGTACTTTGGAAATCTTACCGACTCGCAGATAGGTTACGGCCAACTCGTGGACTGCCCGAACTTGGAATACGGTGGACTGGTACCACGGGAGAATTCCTTGGCCCTTGTCATCTGCCGAGGGGGATTGAACCATCTCTTGAGCTATCTCTAGCTGCTTTTGATACCAGAGCAAGCTTTGATCCAGATCGCGGTTGAGTTCGCGTTCCATGTTCGCTACGACTCTTACGATTTGAAGGTAGTTGGATTTCGCAGCATCGGATTTCTTTTGTTCGGCCCGCTCTCGAAAAAACATCTCGACTTCTGATAGCACATCCTTTGCATCCTGTTTCATGCCGTACTGAACCATGCTGGTTCCGTAATCCAATGCAAGTGCACTTGCGGTCAATCGCCCAGCTTCGTCATCAGGTTTTTGGGAGAGGATATGTTCCCGCAACATCGGTAGCAGGGTCCTCATCATTTGATCGCGGCTCTCCTTGATTCGTGGGGATTGGTTTGGGTCGATTTGCTTGAGTTCTTTATAGAACTGTTGCGTGGTTTTGATCAGACCATCGGCCCGGTCGTTGGCGAGCTTTTCATTCGCTAGCGCTTGGCGTTCGGCGGCCTTTGCAATCTCGGCTTGTTTCTTGGTTTCCTGCTCAGAGAGTTCGAGCGCTTTGTTTTTACCGTTGAGTGAATAAGCTGCGTAGGCCGAAACGCCTGCGACGGAGACCAATCCAAGTGCGGTGGCTAGTGCCAGGTTTCCAACGAGTTGATTTCGCAAGTACCACCGCCAAGCCTGTTCGGCTTTACCGACGGGGCGAGCGAGGATTGGTTCGCGATTCAGATACCGTTTCAAGTCGGCAGCAAGTTCGCTGCACGATGCATATCGCTTCGTGGGATCCTTCTGCAAGGCTTTCAGGCAGATTGTTTCGATATCGATCGGAAGTTTGGGTTGCAACTGACGTGGGGGAATTGGCTCATTGTTGATCACTTGCATGATCGTTTCGAGTGGCTTGGGGGCCATAAACGGCGGCCTGCCCGTAAGGAACTCATAGAGCATGGCGCCCAAGGAGTATTGATCGGTCGCTGGACCGAGTTTCTGGACCTCACCTCGAGCTTGCTCGGGAGACATGTAATTGGGTGTCCCCATGATTGTTCCTTCTCGGGTGCTCGACGAGTCGGAATTGTCTTCAAGCCGTTTTGCCAATCCAAAGTCGGAGACTTTCAGGATACCGTCTTTGGTCGAAAGAACGTTTGCGGGTTTAAGGTCTCGGTGCAAGACTCCGTTATCATGTGCGTACTGCATGGCTGTGCAGATATCGATCATCCAGCGTGCTGATTGTTCCGGGGGGATTGGTTTCCCGTCTAGTTTCTTGTCCAGCGGAGGACCGTTGACATACTCGAGTGAAAAAAAGGGGAGGTTGTCGTGTTCTCCAACTTCAAAAATTTGAACGATATTCGGGTGTTGAAGGTGAGCCACGGCTTTGGCTTCCGCGATGAATCGACTCAGAACCTGTTCTGAAGCATGGGAGCCTGTGAGAATCATTTTCAGCGCAACAGGACGGCCGAGTTTGGTTTGAAATGCCTTATAGACGATTCCCATGCCGCCGCGTCCCAACACTCTTTCGATCGTGTATGAGCCGATCTGCTTAGGAATGCGTGCTTGTTCCTTTGTTTGGCCGTTACGACTGTGAAGCCTTGAATCCAAAACAGGTGATGGAGCAAGCGAGAATGTGTTTTTATCGTTTTTCTCGGAAACCCATCCTTCGGGTAAAACGGCAGTTTCGTCGGGATTGGCGAACTCTGACGGGTTGAAATCGCAGGTCGCCGCATTTGGATCATTGGAATTCACCGAATCGATAAGAGGGTTTCTCATCACTGCGGGATTCTGCTCCGTTAGAGAATTATCAAAATGCTGCGTAGCGGCGTTCGATTCATGGCTTGGCGCAAAATCCATCGTCGCCTCTGGGTTGTTTTCGGCAAGGAGGGATTCTGAGATGTCGATGCAGTCGCTCGGGGGTTGGGAGATCCCGGTTGAATCATCCATGGTGCAGTCATTTCCACAAGAGACTGTCGAATCAAAGTCCTTTCCCTGTGAATCCTGGGAATGTCCTGGATAAGCTTGGTTCTTAGAATCCTTATTCGAGTCGGTTTTGGAATCTTTTTTTTCGCTCATGGTAAACCGGGTAGTGGGAGAGTTCTTCAGGGGCCGGGTCAGACCTGAAAGACCCGAATTGTAAATGATTCACATCAGTTTGTGGGGGTTTAAGCATCGAAACTTGGGGCAGAAACCCAAGGTGATCGGAGGCGTATTTCGTCGTTTCGGATCGAGGGAGGGTAGATAGGCATTGGAAAAAACGACATATTAGTCAAATCCCCGGCTTTGGTTTCCACTCACATCCATCCAGATTGAGTAACCAGGATTGAGCGGGTGTTGTGAATGGATTCATTATCTCCATCGCATTGGATTCCTAGCTTACATGGAAATTGGAGTTTTTCAGCAATGAATCTCTTGCATCGAATCAGACTGTTATTGATGCGTCGAAGAAGTCTCTGTAAGCCTCGCAGGTGTGATTACTTCAGCAGACAGTTCAGACGCGCTATCGTATTTTGGATTCAGCAGTTCGATACGATTCGACTGCCGAGCGCATGGCGGAAGCCCAGTTACGAAACCCTCGAGGATCGAAGTCTCTTGGCGGTCGCGACTTGGAGTGGCACACAAAGCGGGGATTGGAATGCCCAAGCCAACTGGGTCGGAGGGTACCTTCCTAAAATCAACGACACAGTGGTGCTTGGATCTTCGGCGACTCATAAGGACATATATGGTGTTCAAGTGCAGGGTGTGTTATCTGCGATTGAGGTAACCGGCGCTGGCTATGTTCTGAATGGGTCTCAAAGTTTGTCGGTAGTGGACTTGCAGATCGATCAAAACGTAGTCTTTAACGTACCGCTTCTGCTCAGAACCAGCCCATTAAATCCACAGTCAATGATCGAGTTAGCTGATTCTGTCGACACGCAGTTCGGTCTTATAACTTCCTTAAATGGTGTTACGGTTTCAGGACCTGGATCATTCGGTCTAACGATTTCGACCCTTGACGCACAAGGCTCATTCACCGTCGCCGGCGACGGTGTGCTTGAGATCCAGAGCATTTCGAACAGTGGCAATATTGACTTCAGTGGATCACTTGATGCAACGATCTACGATGGTGCTTCCTACACCGGATCGATTCATGCAGCAGGCGGCGCGATAACGATCAGCGGTGGCAATTTTTCAAGTGCATCGATGATGCTGGATTTTGGGCAGACGATCGATGCGCTACATGGATCGATTTTTGGGAGTGTGGTTGTAGGCAATGGAGCAAATCTATACAGCCATGGCGCAACGTCCTATGGAAATCTGAGAGTCGAAGGTGGCGGGACCGCTCACACGACATCAGCGACCGATGTTTTGAATGCGAGTCATTTGGACCTTGCGAGTACCGCGACTGTTAATCTTGAGGTCAACGCGCAAACTGGGGATTTGCAAAGCAGTACGATCTTAACCAATACAGCACAGCTTGGAGGTGCTTTGAATCTGGTCGGGACGTCCAAGATCTCCAAGTATGAGCAGTTACCACTGATTATGGGTACCCTGACGGGTGCCTTTAGCAACATCTCCAACCCGACCTTTGTCGATGGACTTTCTACACTCGACTTCCAAAGCACCGCCGCTGGCTTGGTGGCTACTGGTCGGCTCGTTTTTGTTAATAACACCGCCGAAGAGGGAATCGGTAGTGTGCGAGATGCAATCGTTCGAGCCAACCAAAACCCAGACTTCGATCATATCTATTTCGATCTTCCTAGTAATACCAACCAGCAAATCGTCCTATCTAGCGAACTACCTTGGATATCTCAACCGGTCTATTTGCATGGGTACTACGCCGTTGACCAGCAGGCCAATAAACCGGCCCCATGGGTAGGGTTTAGCGGAAATCAGATCAACGGTTTTAGCACCGGACTTGCACTCGACACAAATCATTCGACCGTTGAAGGACTTTCGCTGACGGGTTTCTCGATCGGCATGCGTGTACTTGGATCGCAGAATCTGGTTCTCGGTAATTACTTCGGTGTGAATACCGATGGAACCTTGGCAGGGAATCAAGTCGGCGTGAGTTTGGGTGGTTCACAGAACCAGATCGGCAGCGGCTCGGTTCAAGATCGGAATTACTTTGTGGCTTGTGAATTTATAGGCATCGAGATCGCTCCAGGGTCCGATTACAACAGAGTTTTTGGTAATTGGATCGGGCTTGGGCCTAACGGCGAGTCTTCGGAGAACTCAGGGACCGGAATCAGTATCGCGTACTCCCATGGAAGCGTTATCGGTACGAATGGTGATGGCTTCAACGATGAGTTTGAGGGAAATGTTCTATCTGGAAACAGTGTCGGAGTCTCGCTGAGTTTTGTGACAAGCGGGCGTATTTCTGGCAATCGAATTGGTACCAATCCTAGCGGAGATGGCCCAAAAGCGAATCGAGCTGAGGGGATTTACTCCTATGGTTCGTCCAGCATGGTGATTGGCACCAATGGAGACGGTGTCTCAGATATCCACGAACGCAATATCATCTCAGGTAATAACCAAGCTGGAGTATTTCTTTACGACTCTAATCAGTTCCGAATCGCAGGCAATTACATAGGCACGAGTGCCTCTGGACTTGATCCACTTGCCAATGCCGGTAATGGAATCCTCATGCTGGGCCATTCTCACCATAATGTGATTGGTACCGATAGTAGCATTGACGAGTTCAATTCGAATGAAAGAAATTTGATTGGTGGTAATCAAGGTCCTGGGATTGGACTCTATGGAGTCGATATCTCGAATACCGTGATCGCAGGCAATTGGATTGGACTCAGCAGTAACGGTTCTGAGCCTCTTGGTAATTCCGTTGGAATCGACAACAACAATGCAAGACACACTCGAATAGGATCCGACGCAGATGGGTTTGTTGACGTGGTGGAACGTAATGTCGTCTCCGGGAACAACAACACAGGCATAGAGCTTTTCGGCTCTTCGGTGTGGATTTCCGATATGGCGACTGTGGATGATTTGATCGCTGGCGAAATCAAATCAAATACGTTTTCGGAGAATCTAGCTGTGGCCGATTTGTCGGATACAACGTTTCCTTCCGGAGGCAATTGGACTTACGATGTGCCTATTGTCGCTGGTGGTGGGGACAACTACGCCGTCCAAGTAACCGGAACGATTCAGGTTGCAGTTCAAGGAGTTTACTCGTTTGCTGCGGGAAGCGATGATGGAACGCGTCTTCGAATCGACGGAACGACGATCATCGATTCCCCCTATCCGCGCGGTTTCGGCGTCAGCTACGGACAAATCGAACTCTCTGCAGGCGATCACACGTTCGAATGGGTAAGCTACGAGCAAGGGGGAGCTGCCGGCTTTGAACTTTCGGTCAGCCCGGTCGCGGGCAATACCTCCGAGATCACAGAAGCCAACGGATGGAAGGTTTTGGGGCACTCGAATCCGCATGCGGAGATTCAACTCAAACCCTCAACGAGCATGACTGCTACGGCTTACTATGTCACTGGAGGGTATAAACTCCATGCGAGCGTCGCAGGAAACTACATCGGTACCGATCCGACTGGGGCGAGTTCGATTCCAAATGCCCTGGGTGTCTATTTAGGGAACGCAAGCACAGTGAGCATCGGTGGTGCACAGTCGAGCATGCGCAACGTCATCAGCGGGAACCAAACCTCGGGGATCAGTGGATATTTTTCGACCGATATCGCAATCCAAGAGAATCTCATAGGACTGAATGGTTCCGGCCAAGAATCTCTCGGGAACGGTTACGGCGGAATTGACTTGTATCAACCACGTGACTTGTATGTAAAAAACAACGTGATCAGTTCGAATCAATTAGGTTTGCAAGCCAACAACCCTAACAATGCTGTGATTATCGGAAACATAATCGGACTGGCCGCTGACGGGCTTACACCTCGACCGAATACCACTTTAGGTTTGGGTGTTTTCCAGGGCGCAAATGTTCGTATCGGTACCGACGGAAACGGACAGGGAGACGCTTCAGAAGGTAATCTCGTTTCTGCCAACGGGTGGACGAACATCTATTTTTCAGGAATCGATGCTTCCATCGCAGGCAATATCGTCGGTACCGATAAAAATTATGGCCAACTAAGCAATATTCCGGTTGGAAATGGTATTACGCTGCAATACGCTTTGAATGTACGCATGGGTACCGACGGTTCGCAAGACACCTACAATTCAGCTGAGCGAAATGTTGTTTCCGGCAACAATGGTGATGGGATTTCCGTTGATAATTCCTCGACTATAACCATTGCGGGGAATCTTGTCGGAGTCTCCCCAGAGGATATGAGTGTTGGAAACGCGAACACGGGGGTCCGGGTGAACAACTCCCAAAACGTCGTGATTGGCACCAACGGCGATGGATCGATGGATCAGGTCGAAGGGAATGTTTCATCGGGTAACAACGTCGGCATCGTAGTCTTCGGGCAGCAAAGTTCGGGGAACCGAATTTCGGGCAATAGGGTCGGCACCAATATGGCTGGAACTTCGGCTTTTCCCAATCTCTTTACCGGTATTTGGTTGTGGTACAGCGACGGTACGATTGTTGGCACGGATGGCAACGGTGTTTCAGACGATCTGGAACGAAACGTCTCTTCGGGAAACGTGGGTAACGGTGTTTCGCTTGAGCATGCTTCGAATAACCGCATTGCTGGAAACTATCTAGGGACCAGTGCCGATGGATTGTTGGCCATACCGAATTCAGGCGATGGTATTCGCCTGGTTGGAAGAATGACCGGCAACATCATCGGCACCGACAGCAGCAACGACAACTTCAATGCCAACGAACGGAACCTCATCAGTGGTAACAACACCTACGGTATTGCCACTCAATCATCCGCAAACAAGAATATCGTCATCGCAGGCAACTGGATCGGGTTGAATGCTACGGGCAATGCTCCCCTGCCAAACAAAAATCAAGGGGTCTGGGTTGAGAATTCCACGGAGGTGAGAGTCGGTACCGATGGTGATGGGAATTACGATGCTCTCGAGCGCAACGTCGTGTCCGGTAACTTGAGTGCAGGCATTGGTTTTTATACCGGCAATGCTCAAGTCTATGGCATTCCGATGGTTGCAAAGTTGCTCTCGGGACAAGTCCCGACGATTCAGACCTCTGGGACGATCGCTCAAGCCGATCTTTCGGATGCTTCGAATCCAGAGAACGGTGTATGGAACTACAATCATCCCGTACCAGGTGGTGGCGGGGATGATTACGCAGTGGTTGTCACCGGCACGATCGATGTGGCAACTCAAGGTAGCTACTCGTTTGCTTTAAGCGGTAGCGACGGCGGTCGTTTGCGGATCGACGGACAGACAGTGATTCTCGATGATGCGATTCACGGGTACATGAGCGTTTACGGACAAGTCGAATTGACTGCGGGTCCCCACTCTTTTGAATGGATCGGCTTTGAACGAGACGCGATAGCTGGCTGGGAACTTTCCGTCAGCAATACCTCGAACAATACCTCGCCGGTGAGTTCAGCCAATCGATGGAAGGTGCTAGGCGATCCTGATCCGCACAGCGAAATCCGATTGACACCTAACACTCCGATGTCGGTAACGACCTATAAGGTCAATGGATTGGAAGCTGCAAACTTATCCATCGCTGGCAATTACGTCGGGACCAATGCCAGTGGTGATGCGATTGTGCCCAATACCGGATACGGGATCTATGGAGTGTATTCAAAGAACTTCACGATCGGTGGATCGAATCCTGCGATGGCAAATCTAGTTGGTGAAATCCGCGTGGATAACGCTACTGATTTTAATGTTGAAGGAAACATCGGGGGGTTGGACAAGACAGGTGCTGTTGCCTTAGGCGCTGGCGAGATCACGTCTTATGATTCAAGCCAGTTTCAATTCAAGAGCAATCTTATCGGATCGGGTGGCGGGATCTGGATCCATCGAGGATCGGACGCCGAGGTCACTGGTAATTCGGTCGGTTTTGCTGCCGATGGTGTTACCCCCAGGCCAGCCGGTGGCATCAATGTCTATAACTCGACGAGGATCCTCATCGGTACCGATGGAGATGGTCAAAACGACGCTGCCGAAGGCAACCTTGTAGGAGCCACCGACGGACGTTCCGCAAACATCAATCTAGTCAACAGCACTGATATAGCTATCGCTGGAAATGTCATCGGCGCAAACAAGAATTACACTGCGATTGCTGGCCTGCCTGCTGGTGTGGCAGGTATTCATATCTCGGACTCCTCGAATATCCGGATAGGTACTGACGGCTCAGACGATTCATTCAATGCCTCCGAACGCAATGTCATTGCGGGGAACACATCGCATGGAATTACCTTCGGATCAAGTTCGAATTCAACCATTGCCGGCAACCTGATCGGTCTGACTCCGAGTTCGGTGTCTTTGGCTAATGCAGCCGATGGGGTGTTTCTGGAAAATACAACTGGTGTGATCATCGGTACCAATGCCGATGGTCAGAGAGACTCGATCGAAGGAAATGTTATCTCTGGAAACAACGGTTTTGGGGTAAGAATCCAAGGAAATGGCAGTTCTGGCAATCGAGTCGCGGGGAATTTGATCGGGACGAGTATCAACGGATTGGCGGCCCTTGGAAATAGTTATTCTGGCGTCGAAATTAGGGATGCCAGCAAAAACAATATCATCGGCGGTAGCTCTCCTGTGGAGCGAAATATCATCTCCGGAAATACGTCTGATGGTATTCGTCTGATCGATGCCCAAACTTCTGGAAACATCATCAGCGGCAACTTCATCGGAACGACCGCCGATGGCTTATCCTCGCTGCCTAATGCTCAAGGAATCTCATTACAAAGCGGGGCTTCTAACAATCGGATCGGGCTGAGTTCCAACTATGTCGCATCTGCGAATTTGCTCGTGAATGGCGACATCGAAGCACCGGCGATTCTAGGAGTTGGGCAGACACAAGTGGGCCTCGGTGGTTCGAAGTGGACCACGCAGGTTTCGACCGCTAGCGACTACGGCGGGGCGATATCTGGCATCAGCGGTTGGAGCTATGCAGCCACGGAGGGTGGTTCGACTCGTATGCATACGGATATTGGGATCGCTCGTATTGATTCGCAGTTTCGAAAGAATTCTACCGGACAAGCAATTTACGCCAATCGATGGGACAAGCTCATTTCCCAAACTGTGCCTAATACGTTTACTTCGGGTACCACAATCACGGCTGAAATCGACTTTTCCACAGTCGGTTCTCTGACCGATGCTGGTCGAGGAACCTATTTCTATCTAGTTGCTGGGGAGGCGAATCCGACAAATCTGGATCAGTTGTCGAGTCGCAGCATCGTTTTGGCGCAAATGACCGCTGCGAATCCAACCTGGACCAGTTTTACTCCGGATGTGGTCGTTCCCATCAACGAGCCACGCCGATTGACTCTGCGATACACGTTTCAGCCCAACGATCCAGCATTGAACTTACCGCTAACCATCGCGGTGCGTTTAGCTGGTGGGTCCGTGGGACCTGGTTATTACGATAACGCTTCGCTTACAGCTTCCACTGCGAATCCAAGTGTGATTCCTGAGTATGGGAACTTGATTTCAGGAAACTCGCAGAATGGAATCCTTGTAGAGGGCGCAGGTAGCACTGGGAATGTGATCGCTGGAAACTGGATCGGAACGAATACCAACGGTACGGCCGCGCTGGCCAATGGCGCCAACGGTATCAGAATGCTTGCACCGAGCAATACCATCGGAACCGATGGAGACGGCAATTACGACTACCTGGAAAGAAACGTTGTTTCGGGCAATAGCGGAGTTGGAATCGTGCTCTCGGGTACGAATGTTACCAGCGGAGTGATCGCCGGCAATATCATTGGATTGACGAGCAATGCAACGGCTGTGTTAGGGAATCAAGCTCAGGGGATCCTGATCGAGTCAGGTGCAACTTCGACTCGCATTGGAACCAATGGAGATGGTTACTCAGACGTTGCCGAGCGTAATTACATCTCTGGAAATGTAGCTGGTGGGATCTGGATCAAGGATAGCGGTACCCAATCGCACGTGATCGCTGGCAACTACATCGGCACAGATCAATGGGGACAACTCGATCGGGGAAATACTGGTTTTGGAGTCCAAGTATCTCTCGGCGTAACCAATACGATCATTGGAACCAACGGCACTAATGATGCTTATAATGCGAATGAATCGAACGTTATATCGGGTAATTCGACGTCGGGTGTTGTGATTACAGGAGTTGCCACCAATAGCAATGCGATTGCGGGCAATTATATTGGGCTTAGAGCAGGCGGACGATTGGCTCTTGCCAACGACTTATCCGGGATCATGGTCAGTTCAGGTGCGATGTTCAATCGAATCGGAACCGATGGCAATGGAATTTATGACACTCTTGAACGCAACGTCATTTCTGGTAACAACTCCAGTGGGGTTGAGATCAATGGTGTTGGGACCTCCGAGAACAATGTTGCTGGGAATTTTATCGGTACCGATTCGACCGGTTTGTTGGATCGGGGTAATAACGCTCACGGGGTTCACATTACCAACTCTCAAGGCGTTTCCGTAAGCGGAAACATTATTTCTGGTAACAATGGGCATGGTGTGTTATCCCAGGATGATTCTGGAACGATCCTTCAAAGCAATTATGTCGGGTTGGATGTGACAGGAAACAATCCTCTCGGTAACTCCTCGCGAGGTATATTCCTCGAGCGAACGAGCAATGCGACTGTTGGCGGCAACGCGACCGGATCGGGTAATACAATAGCAGCTAATCTGGGTGTTGGACTGTTTGTTGATGGAGGATCCAACAATTGGATTGCGGGCAACCTGATCGGAACCAATGCCTCTGGAAATTCAGCCCGTCCGAATCTTGTCGGCATCCAACTCAGTAACGGGGCTAGCTACAATCGAATCGGATCTAATGGCGATGGAACACTGGATCTGAACGAAAGAAATATCATCTCTGGCAATCGGGAAAACGGCGTCGTCATTACCGGAGGGACTTCCGTTGGAAATTCTATCGCAGGGAACCGAATCGGCACGGATATCTCGGGAACCAATGCGTTGGCAAACGAATTGAGCGGTATCTACAACGCTGGTTCCTTAACGCAAATCGGCTCCAATAGACACGATTACGATTACTCCGGGACAGCGCTTCGAAATCTCGTCTCTGGAAATCTCCAATCCGGGATCGTCTCGGTCGGTAATGCATCTAGCTACGATGAGACTTATAGCGTTTGGATAGCCCATAACGACTTTGGGCTCAACGCAAGCGGCAATGGGTTGCTACCCAACGGACAGAACGGAGTGAGGATTATTGATGGTTCGATTGCCCAAGTCCGTAGCAATGTTATTTCTGGAAATAACTCGGCTGGATTGTTTGGTGCAAATCTCACCACTCGAATCATGGCTACCGGCAATCGCATCGGAACCGACTCGAATGGGATGATCGATTACGGAAACAACTCCGCAGGTGTTCGGATCGAAGATGTCCCATACGCAAGGCTTGACAGCAACATTATTTCGGGCAATTCGGGCTCGGGTGTAGAAATCATCGGTGCCTCCCATCAATCGTGGCTTTCGGGGAATCGCATCGGAGTCAACGCGACGGGAACTGAGGCTTTGCCAAACGACCAAAACGGTGTGTTGCTTTCGGGAACCGAATACACACAGATCGGTGCCTTTAATCAGCAAGACGCTATCTATTGGGGCAATACAATCTCAGGTAACAAGGGGTCTGGGATCCAAGCAATCGATTTAGGGATGGCTCCTTTCATCGGTTGGAATGCTGTTGGAACGAACGCAAGCGGTACTCAGGCGATATCGAATCAGAAGTTTGGCATCTTGGCTCAAAACGCGCCTATCAATGCTTTCAGCAATACGGTTTCTGGGAACATTTCCGGTGGTGTTGCGATCGTCGGTAGTAATTCAAGAGACTCCTCATTGCGTGCAAATACCATCGGTCTGAATGCTCTTGGAAATGCTGCGATTGCAAATGGTCAGTTTGGAGTCTACGTCGGTAGCGGACAACTCATCGGTTTGGCTGGTATTTCTGATGCGTGGAGGAATCGGATCGGAGGTTCGACCTCAGGGGATCGAAACATCATTTCGGGCAACAATGGACCCGGCGTTTGGATTGCAGGAACATCGTCCAAAGAAAGCGTTGTCGAAGGTAATTACCTAGGGACAGACCGGTTGGGCCAACTTGCGATTCCCAATAGCGTTGGCGTGCTAATTACCGATGGTGCAAATCTCAACATCATCGGAGGCCCTCTAACATCTAGTCGTAATTTGATCAGTGGTAATGCAACCTCTGGAGTAATCCTGAGAGGAGCCTTCACGGTCAACAACATCATCCGAGGCAATTGGATCGGGACCGATTCGACCGGTTCTGTTGCGATTGCCAATCAACATTACGGAATCCAGATCGCCGAAGGTGCCGCTTATGCGAGCATCCTTTCGAACGTCATTTCTGGAAATGCCCTGGGCGGTGTTTTAATCCAGTCAGGTGGATCCAATACGCTTCGAGGCAACTGGATCGGCACTGACTCGACGGGGACCTTGGCCCTAGGGAACGGTCGTTCGGGCAGTCCAAGGTTCGGAGTGAAGATTTCTGCAGGAAATGCGAATCTCGTCGGCGGAATCGAGTCTCTCGATCGCAACGTCATCTCAGGAAACTTCGGTGATGGTCTTGTCCTTGCTGATGGAACCTTTGGTAATAGCGTCCAAGGTAATGCCGTCGGAACCAATTTCAGCGGCGAGATTGTTATTTCAAACACTGCAAACGGAATTCTTCTAGATGGCGATTCGGTAGTGAACAATACCATCGGCGGCGCGGTCGTCGCGGCAGGGAATTTGATTTACAACAACCTTGCAGCAGGACTGAGGCTTCCGGGTTTGACCGCCTCAACTGCATCGCAAAACCTATTTGACCAAAACATCTACCAAGGAAATCTTGGACTGGCCATCGACATTGGCCAAGAAGGGGCTACTACGAATGATGCCAACGACACAGATTCACTGCCAAACGCACCGGGGATCGTGGCTGCATTCCTATCCACCGTCGATTCGGTCAATTCGCTGGTGGTCCAAGGCTACACGCGGCCCGGACGCACGGTGCAGTTCTATGTGTCTGCTCCAACGGCGAGTGGACGTGGCCAGGGAACCAAGCGAATTGCGAGTTTTACCGAAGGTTCTGCAGACGATACGGAGAATCGCACCGGCAACTTCCCTGGTTTGAATGATCTGGGGTTAGGTTCGGATGAAAATGCTGCTTATTACGAGTTCACGATTCCCTTGGCTAGTCCAGCACCGATTGAGTTTGGAGACTTAATCTCTGCGATCGGAGTCGGTTCGACTTCTGAATTCGGAAATATTCGAGTTGTTGGAGACGTGGCAAGCAATCAACCTCCGCAGATTACTTTACCAAGCGACTCGGTAACGATCGCTGCAGGGGATACTTTGCAACTATCCGGTAGCTTTATCGATACCGATTCAACTCGGTGGACCGCGACGGTCGACTATGGAGATGGTTCAGCCCCAGAGGTCCTTGCGCTGAGCGAGCAGCAGACGTTCACACTGAGCCACCGCTACGATCGAGCGACCGACGGCTCGGTGCCATATCACGTCACTCTGGCAATCGTTGATAATGGGGGCAAGCAATCAACATCAGTGATCAATGTACAAGTCAACAATGTTTCCCCCACCATCAGTGCAAGCAATATCGCTTTTGCATCGAGCGTAAACGAAGGTAGTCAGTTTACAGTTACGGGGACTTTTAGTGACACGAGCCCTACTGAGAGTCATACCGTAAGCATCCAATGGGGTGATGGGACATCATCAACACAGACCATTGAGGCAGGTGTTTATACGTTTGCGCTTTCTCATACTTATGCTGATGATAATCCGACGAATACTGCAAGTGACCCAGCAGCATTGAGGATCACCGTCAGCGATTCCTACAATGCGTCAGCCACAGCTGAAGGGACGTTCGTTACCACGGTGATGAATGTGCAACCAACGAATCTAATTTTGTCGACAAACCTTGCCAATGATCCGCTTTCTGGCAAACCCGTTGTTTTCGAGGGGAACGAGCTGACACTTTCAGGCAACTGGAATGACCCCGGCCTAGGGGATTCCCATCGTGTTGTCATTGATTGGGGGGATGGCTCCTCTCCAATAACGATCGAAAAGCCGAATGAAGCTGGTCAAACGGCCAATCGCTCGTTCAGCGTATCGCACACGTACACGAATAATCCATTTGGACCCGCATCGACATATTCGATTTCTGTGTCGGTCGCTGATGACGACGAACCGCTTGTATCGAATTTTGCTGGGTTGGAAATCCAAGTCCAGGATGTTGCACCTAGTCTTACCACCTTGAGTTGGAATCAAGGTACGATTCAGGAAAATAGTGTTGCGGTGCTGAACATAGCATTCACCGACCCTGGAGTCTTGGACACTCACAGGTTGCGAATCGACTGGGGAGATGGAACACTAGCCACCCCAAATATCGAAGAAGTCATCCCCTCGCTTGGCGGCCGGACGGTTCAGATACCCCACAGGTATCTCAACAATCGAGCCAACGATGAGCCGTACAGCGTCTCGGTGGAGATTGTCGAGATCGATCCGGTGAGCGGAAATATCATCATGTCTGGAAATACGCTCAGTACTTCCTTGGTTGTTACCAACGTTGCCCCTGTCTTGACAACCGTCCCCAAGCTCTTTGCTAAGGATGCCAACGGAGTTTGGAATGAGTTGGCAACAGGTGACACGATTTTAGAAGGCACCCAAGTCAAGCTGACCGGTACCTATTCCGACGTAGGCACCCTCGATACCCATTCGGTCCGGATACTATGGTCTAGTTCGGAAAACCTTTCGAGTGACGCATCGGTGAATTCAAAAGATGGAACATTCGAAGCCTATTTCACCTACGCCGACGATTACACACAGGGCACTTCGATCGATCTGCAGAACTTGCTCGTCTCGCTTTTCGATAACGACGGTGCGATTGCTATGTCCTCGAATTCACTACTGGTTCAGAATGTGGATCCCGATGCGACATTCATTCCGAACTCGAACTCGACTACGACGACCATCTCCTTGCAGTCCAGGGTCGTCGATCCAGGAGTCGAGGTCTTTAGCTACTACTGGCACGCGATACGCGTGGCCTCAAGCGATGTGGAAGGAGGGTTAATTCCCGGTGTTTACGACGGATCAGGAGGGATCACAGGCACCACGCCCGATTTCACATTTGACTTAGCAGATCCTGCACTTGGGCCTACAAACCTGAGTGTTCTGCAAATAACTCTAATCGTTTCTGATGATGATCTTGGTTCGGATACCTATGTTTCCAGCTTATTCGTCGGGTCTAATGGTGACGATACCATCGATTTGCAAACGAGAGATTTCGCTTCAGGCGTTTCAAACCTTACGGTTCTGTCGTTTGATGGTTCGGACGTGATCAACGCTAGCGGACTGCCAAGTGGGTACAACGTGATTCTCGATGGTGGAACGGGTCAGGATCGGCTTATCGGAGGCCCAGGGAATGATACGTTCATTCTTCGAGATGGAAATGATATCGCCAATCAAGATGCCAATGGCAATTCCAACACTGACTATGAGCAAGGAGACGACACCTACTTGCTGAGTCCCAATAGTACGCTCACTGTGATCGATCGTTCAGGCGGAAACAATACGCTTGATTTTAGTCGAGCGAACATCGGGACGACGAACGATCCCAAGGGGGTCACGTTCGATCTTTCGCAGTTGACCTCGACGAGTTTGACGACTTTTGACGTTGGGGAATTGACCGGGGAAACCAACCGACATTTTGTTAGAGCCCAAGGCAATTTTAACACGCTAGTCGGGAGCAGTTATGGAGACGACATCACTGGCAGAACTGGTTCGAATGTCTTCACCGGTGCTGGTGCAGATGCGATAAAAGTGGCGGTGGGAACGACAGGTGCAACCTTCAATGCGGGAGCCGATGCAGACGTCTTTACGATCGGTGATGGATCGTTTGGCGAGATCAACTTCGAAGGAGACTCCGGCGCCGATGTGTTCAATATCATTGGCGCAAGCACATTTGATCAGATCAATTTCTCAGGGGATTCTGGAGCCGACGT
>B570J29032_109959138_pt1 | contig 18735 bp, 15 predicted proteins | sample LakMenEpi16Nov12_FD_29032 | JGI IMG/M metagenome (IMG submission 29032) | reverse complement strand
CTACTTGACGAAGCGGTGGAACGAGCAGCCACAGCAGTTGCCGAGAAGAACCCCGAAATGTCTGAATCGGACCGTGCCGATGTTGCGCGAATGATTGGTATCGGTGCAGTGAAGTACTCAGACCTCAGCACCGACCGCGTGAAGGATTACATCTTCGATTGGGACCGCATGTTGTCGTTCGAAGGAAACACAGCGCCCTATCTTCAATACGCGCATGCACGTATCTGCAGCATCTTCCGCCGTGCGGGCGTTGACCGCTCATCAGTTCGTGGCGGTCAGCCAATTCTCAATGATCCGCGTGAACGCGCTTTGGCGTTACGTATTTTGCGTTTTGATTCTGCAGTGTGGGAAATGATTGACACGCTGAGTCCACACAAGTTGTGTACCTACTTATTCGATCTGGCTACCGACTTCACGTCGTTCTACGAGCACTGTTCTGTGTTGAAAGCCGAGAGCGACAGCATTCGTGACTCGCGTTTGTTGTTGTGCGACTCCACTGCGCGCACGATGGAACATGGACTCGCACTGTTGGGTATTCGCGCGCCGGAGCAAATGTGACCGCCATCGAACCGCGCCTCTTACCGAGAACATCGGTCATCTCACCTGATGGAGTGCTGTCTATTGGCGGTGTTGCTATTACTGAGTTAGCCAAAGAATTTGGAACACCACTGTTCGTCTACGACGAAGAGCACTTGCGCTCAACGTGCCGTGAGGCAGTGCAGGCATTCGGTGCCGACAGTGTTATCTATGCAACAAAGGCATTCTTGTGTACTGCACTTGCGCGTTTGGCACACGAAGAAGGCGTTCTGTTAGACGTTGCAACAGGTGGCGAATTATTCGTGGCATTGAATGCTGGTGTACCAGCCGACCGTTGCGTGTTGCACGGCAACAACAAGTCGGATGACGAATTGCGCACAGCTATGACCGCTGGTGTGCGTCACATTGTGGTGGACAGTTTCAATGAGATTGATCGTATTGAGGCACTGCACGCAGAAGGAGTACCGGCACCACGCGTGCAGTTACGCATCACGCCTGGTGTTCACGTGGAAACTCATGCGTATATCTCTACGGGCCAAGACGACAGTAAGTTCGGCTTCAACTTGAATAACGGTGATGCGCATAAAGCAATTGCGCGTGCACAATCTTCGTCTTCAATGACTTTGGTGGGTATCCATTGCCACATCGGGTCGAATGTTGTTGCAGTACAGAACTTCCGCGATGCATGGCGAGTCATGGTGAACATGTTTGCGCCTCTTGGCTTACCTGAAATCACATTGGGTGGCGGACTCGGCGTTGCATACACCGCGGCCGACACAGCTCCCACCATGAGTGAGTGGGCAGAAGTACTTCGCGACGCAACAACGGACTTGCCAGCCGGAACTCATGTGTATGTAGAACCAGGGCGAAGCATTGTGGCGTCTGCTGCGGTCACTGTGTACACAGTGGGCACGGTGAAGAACATCGACGGCATCCGCACGTACATCGCTGTAGATGGCGGCATGAGCGATAACCCGCGACCCATGATGTACGACAGCGTGTACGAAGTGTTTGATCCACAGCGATGTGGAGCAACTCGAAGTAGCCGCGCGCGCATTGTGGGCAAGCATTGCGAAAGTGGCGACATTCTGGTGAATGATGCACCCGTGCCAGACGGTGTGGCAGTGGACGATCTACTGGTTATGCCGGTTACCGGTGCATACGGATACGCAATGGCGAGCAACTACAACAAAGTGCTGCGCCCAGCGGTGGTGTTTGTACGCAATGGGTCTGCTCGCCTAGTGATTCGACGCGAAACTCCCGACGATTTAGTACGTCTTGATGTTTAAAGTCGCCACACCTTCTCCTTACTGTTACCAGTAACGAAAGGAGGCTCACGTGGCCGATTTAACGGAATGCCCGAACTGCGGGGGACCACTCGTGGGAAGTGGTGCCGACCTGCGATGTACCGAGTGCGGGTTCTCTGGGGACGACTTCGACGACATAGACGATGTTGAAGACCTGTACAACAGCGATGACTTGGACGATGTAGAGGACTACGACAAGGAAGACATCGACTAACTGGGCCATTTTGTGGGTGGCCCACCCTTGACCGACAAGGGGTGAAACACCCCGCCACTAAGGTGCCACTTCGTGGCAACCTCCTATTTCCTCCATGCGGCCGACCTCCATCTCGGCTTCCAACTCACAAGCCTTGGCGGGCGCATCAGCAAAGAGAAGGCCGATCGCATACGCCAAGAAGCAGCGCAAGTGTTCGACGATCTTGTGTCGCTTGCTGTTGAACGCAAGGTTGAGTTCGTTGTTCTTGCCGGAGACGTGTACGACCATGCGGAGAATGATCCGGGCGCAAAGCAACGTGTTTATCGCGGCTTTCAGCGACTAGAAAAAGAAGGCATCCGTGTCTTCGTGGTGCACGGCAATCACGATCCTGTCGGTAAGAAAATGAACGCGGTTAGTGATGCTCCTTCAAATGTTCACGTGTTTAAACACGGTGAAGTGGGGGAGGAAAAGATTCGTCTGCGAAATGCTGTCGAGGTCACTGTTGCGGGTATTAGTTACGAAACAGAAGCCGAGTCCGAAAACCTTGCTGTGAAGTTCTCATCGGTGTCTGGTTCCACCATTGTCGGGGTATTGCATACAAATGTCGGTGGCATGGGTACCGCTGGAGGCCACCACAACTACGCCCCATGTTCGCAAGACGACTTGAAAAACTCTCCAGTTAACTATTGGGCACTCGGACACATTCATGACCGAAAAGTTGTTGAAACTCCACGTGGCTTCTGGGCATACCCCGGAAACTTGCAGGGGCGCAGCACGAAGGCAACCGAGTGCGGTGCCAAGGGTGTTCTTATCGTTGGCATTAGTGATAGCGGTCGCATAGAAACTCCCGAATTCGTGCCAGTCGACCGAGTTCGCTTTGAACGCCTCGCGGTACAGACACAGTCATGTGAAACCGATATTCAAGTGTTTGAATCTGTCTTACACGAGGTGCAGGACGTTGTTCGGCGAAATTCTGGACTTCCCATGTTGATCCGAATCGAGTTGGTGGGTCGCACTCCAGCATTCGAAGACTTGAAGAAGCAAAATGAAGAACTACTGGTCAACATCCGCGAGCACGTGTCATCTGTTATTGGTGAAGGTGAAATTGTGAAGGTTGTCAACTCCACTTCTCCGAATGTTGATCCACAGGAAATTCGTCAACGAACAACCGTGTTGGCTGAAGCTCTTAAGTTGTTGGATTCTTCAGAAGCTCCAGACGAGGTTCGCAGCAGCGTTGAACGTCTTCTCATTGAGAAACTGGTGGTGGAATCGTGAGCAGCTTCAAAATTCTTTCGTTGAAGGGCCTTAATTTTGGGCGATTCAGTAATCGCGCTATTGACGATCTGGGCCACTCATTCATTGTGGTGCATGGTGCAAACGAGTCTGGTAAGTCAACGCTCACTGAGATAATCACCTGGATGACAGGTGGCCCTGTCGGCAAAGCAGCCGATGCGCAACGATTTGGTGAGCCAGAACAGGTGCTCACTGGTCGCCTTATTGCTGAATTGAACGGTCAACCAGCGGACATCGAAGGAAAGTTCAAAGTCAAGAAGACCGGCACGCCAAACGATGCTCGAACCGGCACGGTAGGTGCCTCCGGCGTCACTGCTCGGGAAGTGATGGCTCAGCTGGGGCATCTACAAGCCGACGACTATGCATTCATTTACAGATTCATTGGGCCAGTTCTTCACGACACAGAGTCCGCAGAGAATTTCGAATCAATCCTGTCTCAATTCGCAATCGGTAGCGCTGTCACCGACATCAATCCGGCGACTATTGCAAAAGAACTGTTGCGTGAAGCCGAAAGCGCAAAGTCAGAAGCCAACAAACTAAAAGGTGCCATCAAGGAAATTGATACCAAGATTCAGCAGGCAGAGCTTTCACCGAAGAGACTCTCGGAAATTGAGATTGAACTCGATCGTATTAAGCAGGGTCTTCAAGAAATTTCTGAGGCCGGAATTCTGCGCGCACGTGACATGGAGTATTTGCGAATCGCAATTTCTTCCTTTGACAAGAATGAAGAAGTTCGTGCGTTGCAAACGCAATTCAATTCGCTGGCTACACCCGCGCCAGAATGGTGCGACGCTGTCAAGAATGTTGCAGACATCAAGCGTGAAATCGGTGAAGCAAAAGCATTGGCCGCTTCGCTTGCTGGTGCCCAAGACCAGTTGTCTCGAAATGCATCTCAAATCGGACTCAATCACGAGGAGTTGGCGGGCCGATCCCTCACTTTGGATCAAAAGGGTCAGGTTCAATCTGCTGGTAACGCGTTGAAAGACGCTCGTAGTGCACATCAGGCAGCACAATCCACATTCGATTCCGGCGCAAACACCATTCGCGAAAAGATGTCAGCAATTCGCGATGCTGCACACAATCTGGGAATTACAACAGATGCTGCATCATCACTGAGTGCTGTCATCGGAACATGGAACCAACTGAACAATGCGGCAGTTACATGGAATAATGCACATGGCGCTGCTCATCAGCAACAAGACACAAGCGACAAAGCGGACGAAGCAGTTCGTGCTGCTCGCGAGCAAGTAGAGATTGAAGAAAAGCGAGTGGGGCCAGATGCGCCCGTCGTTTCTCAGAAGAACGATCTTCCGTTGCTAGCTGGAGTTGCTGTGGTTGGTCTTGTCGCCGGAGCCTTCTGGCAAGGTGCACTCGTCATAGCTGCGCTTCTTGTTGCAGTGGTCTTCGGGGTGTCGTGGCGCAAATCGCGAGCCAGTGGTGGTGTATCGGTGTCTACGTCCGATGCACTTCAGGCGGCACGTCTTCGTCTCTCCGATGCGCAGTCAGCGGCAAATAGTGCTCGTGAAAATGCGGCTAAGGCCCGAATCGACGCGGATACCGCTCAAGAAGTGTTTGCTGGGCATCTTTCTGCATTCGGCGTTGCGCTCCCAACGGTGGAACTTGCTCAAGATGTGTGCGTTCGCATCAATGTGGCTGCACAGGCCGTCCAGCACTTACGAGATGCAGAAACCGCTCAACGTTTGGTTGAAGGAACTGCAGACCAAGCAAAAGATGCCGAGAATCTCGCACAAACACATTTCGACTTAGTGTTGTCATCTTCTGGCATTACCTATGCCGGATCTCTCGATCAATTGAGCACATGGCTCGATGCATACTTTGCGTGCCTCGCCTCGGTAAAGAACGTGAACGATATTAGGCAAGCATTGACGGAGAAGGAATCGTCGGTTCAAGCGCGTTTTGCTGACGCAATCTCTTCCGGCACCGATCTTTACTCAGACCGCTTGCTCGATGACCTCACGCAGCAGGCCAAAGTTTCTGAGGACTATGAAGACCTGGGCAAGCGCCTCGCAGACGCTCAGAACGAAGCACGAGCAGCAGTAGGCAATAGTGAAGATGTTCAGGAGTTGTTGAAGTCGGCGAGCACTCAGGCAGAGTTGCAGGTTCAACTCGACGCACTCATTCTTGAGAACAATGAGCAAGAATCGCAGCGAGATGGTCTTGTAGAAGATCGCACCGAACTTCGAAACGAGAAGGAAGAAATAGAGCAGCAAGAATTCATCAACGCCCTTAGTCTTGAAAAGAGTGAAAAAGAGGAACAGCGCGAAGAACTTCTTGCACAGCACGAAATCTTCGCCACTGCTGCTAGGACACTTAGCGAGGTCATCAACGAGTTCCAGGCCAAGAACCAAGGGCCACTCATCACGCGAGCGAATGAAATTCTCAACAGCGTTGTCCCTGGGTATGGCGACTTGGTGTACACCACCGACGAGGCTGGCAAACCGTTGATTGAGCGCGTCAGCGATTCGGATCGCCTACGTACTTCGAAGTTGTCTACGGGGTCACGGGCTTTGGCGTATCTCGCATTGCGACTTGCATTCGTTGAAGCTGATCAAGCAAAACGTGGCATTGCATTGCCGGTCCTGTGTGACGATCCATTAGTGCATATTGACGATCAACGAGCTCCAGAAGTCATCAAGATTCTTCAGCAGGCATCCCAGAAGCGCCAGGTCATCTTGTTTACCTGTCACGAAGACACGCGAGATCTTGCCGCCGCAGCCGGTGCCCATGTGGTCTCCCTGTAAGGGATAAGCGAAAACCCTTTCGTTATCCACAGGGGGAGCCGTAGGCTAGAACACCTATGGCACAAGCCCCTCAGCCCAATTCTGTCGTGCGCATCGGAATTCTCGGATGCGGCAATGTCGGTGCGGCCCTCGTTCAACTTATTGAGCGTCAAGCCGCCGTCATTACCGAGCGCACCGGCATCACACTGCAGGTGGCAAATGTGGCGGTGCGCAATATCAGTCGAGACCGTGAAGTCAACTTGGCCGATGGTGTTCTCACGCGCGATGCATTCGCCGTGGTGAACGACCCCAACATTGACCTCATCGTCGAAGTCATTGGTGGCATTGAGCCTGCGCGCGAACTCATCTCAACGGCTCTTGCAAATGGCAAGCCAGTAATTACCGCAAACAAAGAGTTGTTGGCCAACGTTGGTCACGACTTGTGGGCGCAATCAGATGCTGCTGGCGTCGACCTCTTATTTGAAGCAGCCGTTGCTGGTGGCATTCCACTTATCCGTGCATTGCGCGAATCTCTGCGTGGCGAACCCGTCACTCGCGTAATGGGAATTGTGAATGGCACAACCAATTTCATTCTCACAAAGATGACCGAAGAAGGTGCTGACTATTCTGCAGCGCTCAGTGAAGCGCAGCGTCTTGGTTTTGCCGAACGTGACCCAACGGCCGATGTTGAAGGCTTCGATGCGGGTGCAAAGGCCGCCATCATTGCCAGCATTGCATTTGGTGCACGAGTTGTTGCCGGAGATGTGTACCACGAAGGAATCAGTGGCGTTACCGCTGCAGACATTTCTATTGCACGTCGTCTCGGGTATGTAGTGAAGCTTCTTGCCATTGCAGAACAAGTGGGAGATTCACCCACAGTTGCAGTTCGCGTTCACCCAGCAATGGTGCCACTGTCGCATCCGCTGGCCAGCGTGCGTGATTCTTACAACGCAGTCTTTGTGGAAGGTGATGCCGTTGGGTCACTCATGTTCTACGGTCGTGGCGCTGGCGGGTTTCCAACAGCTTCTGCAGTTCTTGGTGATGTTATTGACGCGGCAGTCAACCTGCGCAAGGGAACTCACGGAACCATCGGTTCATTCAAGCGCGTTCCTGTCATGCCTATCGACGAAACGTCGTCGCAGTATCTCATCGGACTAGACGTGGAAGACAAGCCAGGCGTGTTGCACGCAATCACTGGTGTCTTTGCGAATCATGGCGTCAGTATTCGTGCTGCCGAGCAAGAGGGAATCGGTGTCGATGCGCGTTTGGTCTTCATTACGCACCTTGCACGCGAAGCCGACGTGCAGGCGTGTCTGAGCGAATTCAAGAAGTCTCCTGCGGTGAAGCGCACATCTGGCCTTCTGCGCGTTATCGGCGAATAACTCATGCAGTACGTCTCCACCCGTGGCGCGGCGCCCATTCTCGGATTTTCCGATGTGGTGTTGGCCGGTTTAGCAACAGATGGTGGTCTGTACGTACCTGAATCGTGGCCAACTATCTCGTCCGTGCCGAAAGGTTCGTACGCCGATCTCGCCACCTCTATTTTCTTGCCCTACCTGGGTGGAGATATCTCTCCCGAGACGATGAGTGCGTTGTGCGCCGATGCGTATTCCACATTTCGTCACCCTGACGTTGTGCCGTTGGTGAATCTTGAGCCAGGACATCAACTCATGGAGTTGTTCCATGGTCCCACCTTGGCGTTCAAGGACGTTGCGTTGCAATTGTTGGGTCGACTGTTTGATCACATCCTCACTGAGCGCAATGAAAAAGTCACCATTGTTGGTGCAACCAGTGGGGACACGGGCAGCGCCGCAATTGATGGAGTGAAGAATTGCGACAACGTCAACATTGTCATCTTGTATCCAAAGGGACGCGTTAGCGATGTTCAGCGTCGCCAAATGACAACAGTTGATTCACCGAATGTTCGCACTGTTGCCATTGACGGAACTTTCGATGATTGCCAAGACCTTGTGAAGGCCATGTTCAACGATGCGCCGTTCCGTGAGCGCAACAATTTGTCTGCGGTGAACAGCATCAACTGGGCGCGCATGATGGCGCAGGTGGTGTACTACTTCGAGATTTCGCGCCGAGTCGCAGGCCCGTTCGATGTCACTGTTCCCACCGGTAACTTCGGCAATGTTCTCAGCGGCTGGATTGCACAGCAGATGGGTGCGCCTGTTCGCCATTTAGTTGTTGCGTCGAATGAGAACGACATTCTCACACGATTCTTCGAGTCGCTCGCGATGAACGTCACGGGCGTTCACCCCACGTTGAGCCCCAGCATGGACATTCAGGTCTCATCAAACTTTGAACGTCTCTTGTTTGAGATGAACGGTCGCGATGGTGGCCTCACCGCTGAACAATTACGCGTCTTCCGAGACAAGGGAACATTGTCCGTTGAATCTGATCAGTATGAAAAGTGGATTGCACCCACCTTCCGGGCTGGTCGTGCAAACAATCACGACACATTGGCCACTATTCGTTCGGTGTATGAGAACTCAGGAATGCTGATTGACCCGCATACGGCCGTTGGTGTGAAGGCCGCTCGCGAGTTCGCTGAAGAGGGCGTACCCATGATTACGTTGGCCACCGCTCATCCGGCCAAGTTTCCCGATGCAGTGGAACGTGCGACGGGGATTCGGCCCGAATTGCCAGAACACCTCAGCAACTTGTTTGATCTTCCCGAGAAGACAAGCGAACTTCCGAATGACCTCGCTGCAGTCGAGGCCTTCGTAGAACGCAGCTAACGACTACCAGCCGTTAATGGAGCCGATGACCCAGTGTGCATCGAGCGGATTGCGTCGGAACCAACTACGTACTTCATCAACTGCGAGTTGCATGTTGTTGTAGTCGCCGCCATTGCGAGCCACCCACCATGCCGCAGCGTCTGGTGCATAGATGGTTGCTGCGATAGGTCGTGATTCACGAATTGCACGTAGTGCGGGCAGAGACTCCCATCCGCGAGTTCTCAGAATTGCGTACGTTGCAGACGGTCCGCGATTGCAACCCACCCAGCACGTCACCATAAGGACTGCGTTGGGGTCTAGATGAATCTCATCTGCCTTCTCTGCAATTGCATCGAACCATCGAGGATCACGACGACCAAGATCATCGTTAACGCCAATGTGGTGCACGCGAATGTTTGAGTTGGCCTCAATGAACTCTTGCTCGTTGAACTCGATGTGCACCGGCATGTAGTCGGTAATGCCTGCTTCTTCCCAGCGAGCAAGTTGTTCACGTGCTGTGTCGTGATTGCGGGAGATGCCACCGCTCATGGCGAGGGTGGGAGTAACGAAACAGACCTCACGCCACCAGAACTGAGGGTCGACCGGCCGCTGAGGAAGGTCGAGAGAGAGGAGGGGGAAGTGGGGAGTGGTCATAGCTGCCTTTCATTTAGGGTAGATGTGACCATTATGGAACAGGGGTGTGTCGTGGTTATTTCAAGTGCAAGTTAGGGACACCAGGGCGGTGAGGCCACGATGAAGGAACATGGTGTCGGGCACTCGTTCCCGCTCCATGGAATACAGTTTGGGTCTGAAGGTGAGACGTCAAAATGTTTAGTGCTGAAGAACTTGCTGGCTTAACTTTTCGATCCCTGCAATCGACTGACCAAAACGATCTTGCCTATCTGGCTGTGACCGGAAAGATTGAACTTCCTATTCGGGATTGGCTGGGTGCCTTCATCACGAGAGAGTATCCAGAACTGACGGCTGCTCGTGAGTTCCGTCGGCGTGACTTGGCGATTCTTCAAAATGGCGTTCCCTTGGCTGTGATTGAAGGCAAATTGTGGATCTCGTTTGAAGCCAACTTCCCCTCCAAGTTGCATAATGCGAACCCAAAGGAAGGTCTTGTTGCTGCATCGAAGAGCGACATCTTGAAGATGAATGAAATTTGGGTGTCAACGGGTTGTCAAAGATTTACATCCACAGTCCTTTTTGCTGCTGATATTCGGCAGATAGACGCACGCCATCTGCCGGCTATCAAATACCCCAATTGGCATCACCGAGGGCTAAAAGATGGCATCGATTTAGAAGCCGCTCACAGCTCGGGAGTTAATCGCTATCGCGAAGCGATGAGTTCTTATGGAACATGTTCCTCGCTTCGACTTTTTCGGGGACAAGTATTTGGAATGGATGTGGTTGCTGACGTGGTTATCTGCAAGATCGCATCATGAACTGGTGGACATAGATCTATCTACCGAGACCAGACTCACATTCGATGTGATTCACGAGCGGGAGACTAGGTGCCTCCGCCACCTCCGGCGGCTGCAAGGACTGCGCCAATGATGATGACCCATCCGATGATGACGATGGGGAAAACAACGGTGAGGCCAACGAGCACGATGCCCCAGAAGACCAACGCAAAGGTCCACCCAATGCATCCGCCACCAAATCGACTTGGTGTCATGTGGGTCTCCTTTCGTTCTGTCTTTCCGTCAGAACGTACGACATGGGTGTGTCGCTATGACTCACCGCAGTTTTTCTCCATGAAGGTGTTGAACCGCTTCGACGCATCGGCAACGCCGTCTCGCGAACTCACGGCATCAACTGCTTTGCGGGTCTTTTCATCTTTCGACATAGCAACTAGGTCGTACTTGTTTTTCTGAAAGATGGCGTCCATATCCAAAATTGTGGACACCATCAACGTCACATCGTTTTTCACAACTTTCGGTGCATTGTCACGTAACTCTTTGGCTGCTGCGGTCACTTTCGCCCAGGTGTCGGCCATGACCTTTGGGTCGGTAATGGCTGCAGGGTCTTCGCCATGTGTTCCGCTCACGGCATTCATCTTCTGTGCAAGCCCACAAAACTCTGTGTAATCAACTGCAGAGCTTCCGGATCCGCATCCTGCAAGAACCACTGTGGTGACGACAAGGACGAAACGCTTCCTCACTTCATCCCCAGGATTTTTCCGAGTTTGCTACGTCTGCCACTTCGCGTGAGGGGAATGCCCGTCTTGCGGGAGATCTTGCGCTTTGCTGCTGTGATGCCGAGAGCACGCTTCCAAGAGAATGTGAGGCCGGGACCGAGTTTCATGCTGTGACCGTATCAGTCGCTGTTTTCGCTGGGGCGTCCGCGTAATAAGGTAGTATCTACACTTATTCAGCGAAGGGACGTATTTGGATGGGAATTCTGAAGTGGTACGTGGTGTACCGAGTAGCTACACGGGGCCGGCGTCGCCGCAAAGCCGATGCACGAGCCAAAGCCGTGCTTCCAACGTTGTTTGACATGGCCGATGGCGAAGACGAACTCTTCGAGTTCTGTGATGAATGCGGCGAGGTCATTGGGGATCACCTGGTGGATGACGAGGAACTGATCTGCCCGTAGAGCTTGTTCGGTCTTTAGTTGCTTGAAACAACTAGATGTCAAAACGGGAAAATTGAAATTTCTATACTGCCAACCCCAACCACTAGGAGAACTCATGACACCAAACATTCACCCAACGCTCGCCGCAGATAAGTGGGGCCGGGCTCGCGCCTTGTCCTTTGCTCTTGATGAGGGGTTTGAGCCACTGTTGGTTCAAGTGATGGGGTTGCCAAATTTGAACGGCAACGGCCACCACTTCCACATGGCATTGGGTGCACTTGGCTTGGTGAAGCCGTTCGACTGGATGAAGTGGGACGCACCCGCATTGACCAGGGAACTGGTGCCTACTTTGGACGACGACACCGCATGGCGTCACGTGACGCGAGTAGTGCGATGCGAATGTTTTTGTGAGGGCACATTCGATGCGCACATTCGCAATGGATCGCTCACTGCATTGCTACGTCACCTGTACACGATCCGGTGTACCGACAACGGTCGTCCACTGAACTTTCCCATATTTAGCGACGGCTCCGTCGAGCAAGGGCTGCGCCTTGTTGGGTTCAACCACGGCACCATCGGCCACACCACTGGTCGCCACGATGTGTGTGGTCAACCCGAGTGTTCGCGCTGGTCAGTAGAACTTGAGTTGAGCAATGGCCGGCGGCAGTACTGGTGCTCTGACAATTGGCACTATGTGCACGGCGCTGAAGAGTTGTTCATCTTGCAAAGCTGGAGTCACCGAAAGGCGCGACGCCCTAAGCCCACGCGGAAATAGTGAGCCTGTGCCACGCGACAACGTCGTCAATGTTGTAGCGACCCCATGTGTAGCCACCAGCAAGACCAAAGATTGCTGGAGTGGAACCAATGAAATTCGCCACCATTACTTCTCGAGCTCGGAGATTGTTCTCGGACACGCCGCTGTTTCGGATGTCAACGCCTGCGTTGTAAATGATGAAGTCAAAAGGTTCTAGAGACGCCGCGTAGTCGAGTGATGTGCGGATCGCTTCCCGATAGTGAGACGAATCGACAATGTCGAGACGACTTTCGCCCGATGGAGTCCATGTGTCGAACGGGGACACAGTGACATCGACTTGGACAACGTTGTCGTCGAATAATTTCTGCATGATGTTCCATGTGCCGCCGCCAGCGTGTGCGTCGTAGTCGAGAACAAGAATGCGAAGTGCGCCTAGTTCGCGCGCGGTTTGAATAGCAGCGACTAAACCATTGAAAGTGCAAAAGCCTGCGCCAGAACCAAACGACGCATGGTGCATGCCGGAACTGAGACTTGCTGCGCGAACTGAATTCTTTACTGCGTATCGGGTTGCTGCAATCATGCCTGCCGTGTGTGCGCGAGCCATGGGAAAGATGCCCTTATCCCACACGAACGATGACGACTGAGCAAGTTCACGTGGTTTGCCGGTTTTGACAGCTTTCACGTATTCGGGGGAGTGAATCAGTGAGATGACACGTTCTGCTTCTTGATAGAAAAAAGATGGATCTACTAGTTCCACGTTTGCAATGGGATCAGCGATGAGGGACTCCGCAATATCGATTGCCTTACGGGTGGTGTCGAACTCGTATTCGCTTGCTGCAAAGTGCGGGTTGTAGAAGACCTTCAGGGTTGATGTGAGTGGGGAAGTGGGCGTAGTCATGAAAAGTCTCCTTTGGGTGAATGGAGACAGTGTGACAGCGGGGTGTGTCAATAAAGGTATTTACTACCCAATAAGAGATTTATGCGATTCCCATTCGGGCAAAGAGTGGCTTGGGGGCAACCACAACAAGACGCGTGATGGCTCTGCTGGCACCCACATACATCAATTGATCGCGAACGTCTTCTCGTGGTGCAACCAGTACGACAACGTCATATTCCAAACCTTTGGCGCGGTGCACAGTTTCGCAAGTGATGGTTCCTTCAGCGGATTCTTCATACGATGTGAAACGAAGAGCATCAGTAGATGCGGCCAATAGTGCTTGACGTTCGTTTTGCCCGATGGTTGCAATCAGAATGCGGTCTGCATCCCACACTTCTGTGTGGAGCATCTCTTGTACTTCTGTAATCACTGCTTCAGTAGCTTCTTCGATTGTGTTCGCTTCAATGACGAACACTTCGCCCTCGGGACTGGCAGATGCCACTTCGGCACCGCCCATTGAATGAAGTAATTCGCCAATTCGTTGAGCGTTCCGACAGTTAGTACGAAGTTCGGCGCGCGTGGGTCGGAATGCCAATACGGCTTGCACGCCTTCGCGTCCGTGAAGGTTTTGCTTCTCATCACCGACAGTGAGGAATCGTCGGGGTCCGTCAGATCGAAGAAGTGCAAGAAGTACATGGACCCACATGGCGTGGAAGTCTTGAATCTCATCCACGATGACTGTGTCAAAGCGAATCTCAATTTTGTCGATGTTCTTCAAAATGTGACGGGGAAGAGTGAGACCGTAATAGTTCTCGAGTTGTGTTGGGTCTGTGGGCTTTGCGGGAACCGGAGGAAGACCAGGCAGTTTCGCCACTATGTCTTCGAAATAGCCGGCGTAAATCTCATCGAGTTCACTGAATTGAGATGCGATGTAGTGACCCAGGGGAATGTTGAAACACGTGATGATGGTGGAGTCGTCGCGGGACAGAGCACGGCGCGCCCATTGGAGTGCAAGTTTTGTTTTTCCCGTACCTGCCGAACCTTGAACATAAACATTTTGGTTTTGATCAAGTGTTGCGAGCGCTCGAGTTTGTTCGCGCATGATTCGATCAAGTGAGATACGAGCGTTTCGTGCCTGTGATTGTGGGTCCCACACAAACTCAATATCTGGACGAACTTTTTCAATGATGGCCGTTGCTTGCACATCTGTCAGAGGCTGAGATCTATGCGACATGAGGGCAAGGTCAATCACCCGGTCCTTGAAGTTCTCAACATCTTCGCGAAGGAAGAGTTGTTTGCGCTCAATATCGATGATGTCGCTATGTGAAACGGAAACAACATCAGGAAGAACTAAACCGTGTGCAACATGAATATGTTCAAGAGACTCGTCTGAATCCTTTAATTCGTCACGGAGGGCATAAGCGGCATTCTGTGCCTGCTTTGGTGGTGCGACATCAAACGGGACATTTCGACGCGACCATTGCCCTTTACGAACTTCTACGGGGCCACCTTTCACTTCAAGAGCGATGAGTCCGTATTCCTTGTGAATGAGAAGGACGTCAATTTCGTATGGTCGATTTTCTTTCGCGATATCAAGATTGGGAATGATGTGCCACGAGTCGGACAATCTGTCACGAAGGTTTTCCACCACGCGTACTTCGGTGGCGTTCTTGATTCGGGAAATGTCGTAATCAAGTGGGATAAAGACGCCCATGGTTGCCCCCGGTTGTTGCAGTTCTGACATATGAAGGCTATGGTGATGGTTGCTCGGTTGTCCGAGTTCTCCCCGCCCTCGTAGAGGGGGGTCGAGATTCCCCAGTGCGTCACGCGCCTCGGTGCATGTACGTAAGCCCCTCATTCGGTCACGAAAAGGCCGTAGGAAAGCAGGAAATCATGGCTGCAGAAGCCCTTGAGAAGTCCGCACTTGAATCCAAGGACAAGGACCAGTTAATGGCCATCGCCGATGCACTCGGCGTGAAGGCTCCCGCACGCGCGACAAAAGCGGTGCTTGTAGAGAAAATCCTCGAAAAGACTGGCGTTGGTGCCGCTCCGGCTCCCGCCAAAGCCAGAGCTGCTAAGCCGGCCAAGGCCGAAGAGTCTGAAGAAAAGCCAGCACGCGAGCCACGTCAGCGTTCAAATGATGACAACGGCGAGAAGCCTCAAAAGCAGAACAGCGAACCCACTGTGTATCTCGGTGACGATGGTGAGCCATTGGCCGAATGGGAAATTGAGCTTGCACAACATGAAGGTCGTCTTGACCAGTTGAAGACCGCCGGTGGTGGTCAACGCAACGACCGTGGTGATCGCGGTGATCGCGGCGACAGAAACGATCGCGGAGATCGTGGACCACGTCAACAAGGTCAAGGCCAGAACCAACAGCGCAACCAAAACCAGAATCAAAACCGTCAAGGTGGTGACTGGGAAGAAGGTGGGCGTAACAGCCGTCGCCGTCGTCGTCGTGGACGTAACGGTCGCGATGAAGGCCCACAGGGCGACGATCGTTTCGACGTAGAAACCGAATCAAACGAAGTCATCAATAACGATCCCGTAAAGGTGGAGGGCTACCTCGATCTTCGCGACGAGGGTTACGGCTTCCTTCGTGTTGGCGGTTATCAGCCAACACGAAACGACGCATACATTCCTGTGAAGCTCACACGTCAATTTGGATTGCGCAAGGGTGACCACGTCACTGGTTTGTCGCGACCTGCAGGTCGCAACGAGAAGAACCCAGCAATGCTCGAGATCTACACCGTGAATGGTCAAGAGCCAGAAAAGGCCAAGAATCGTCCACGTTTCGAAGACCTCACACCGTTGTTCCCCGATCACAAGTTGCGTATGGAAGATCCTCGTGATCCCACCAACATGACTGCGCGAATCATCGATCTCATTGCACCAATTGGTAAAGGTCAGCGTGGACTTATCGTGTCGCCACCAAAGGCTGGCAAGACAACGGTCATGAAGACCATTGCGTCTTCCATTGAAAAGAACAATCCCGAAGTGAAGTTGATTGTTCTTCTCATTGACGAACGTCCCGAAGAAGTAACCGACATGCGCCGCACTGTTCGTGGCGAAGTCATTGCGTCAACATTCGACCGCCCATCAGACGAGCACACTCACATTGCAGAAATGACAATTGAGAAGGCGAAGCGCATGGTGGAAATGGGTGAAGACGTTGTCATCATTCTCGATGGCATCACTCGTCTGTCTCGTGCGTACAACCTTGCAGCTCCTGCAAGTGGCCGCATCATGTCGGGTGGTATCGACGCCGGTGCTCTCTACCCACCAAAGAAGTTCTTCGGTGCGGCGCGAAATGTTGAAGAAGGCGGTTCGCTCACCATCTTGGCAACCGCGCTGGTGGAAACAAATAGCCGCATGGACGAAGCCATCTTCGAAGAGTTCAAGGGAACAGGCAACATGGAATTGCGCCTCGATCGCCGCATTGCGGAACGTCGCGTTTTCCCCGCCATCGACGTCGACGCATCCAGCACCCGCCACGAAGAATTGCTCTTCGAGCGTAAGCAGCTTCAGTTGGTCTGGAAGCTCCGCCGGGTACTCAGTGGCCTTGCCCAGGACGGAAACCCCGCTCCAGGCCTGGAAATGCTGATGGACCGCCTGAAGACCTTTGGCACTAACGACGAGTTCTTGTCCGAAATCGCCAAGACACCTGGCGCCTAATAATTGACGTTGCACCCCAGGTAATTGTCTGTAAGCAACCAATAGTTGCTTGTAAGTAACAATTAGTTACTATTTGGCGATGACCGATAGTCCAGATTCCGTTGAAGAGAACACGCCCAACACTGGCGATAACCCCGATTCGGCTCAGCCATCTCCTGCATCAACGGGGGCTCCGTTGCCTCCGCCAGTCACGGTTGCAGAACCAGCATCACAGAAGAAGAAGGTGTTTGCTGCACTCGCAGCCGTTGGCGTTCTGATCATCGGTGTCGTTGTCGTGACGGGATTGTTTGGCGGGTCATCATCGGCCAAGCGCGATCACATTTTCGTTGCCTATGACCCGCAGGGTTCTGGCTCGTACTACTCGGTGGAAATGAAAGATGGCAAGGCAGTCGTCGGTGCACGGCTCTCGTCACAGGACCTCGGATCATTCGACGTGTATGGGAGTTTCGACGATGATGAGTCGTACTCAACCAACATCGTTGCGATTGACAAGAAGACGCTTCTGCTGAAGCAGTATCCAGAAGGCAGCGACGAAGACGCAGTTGACTTCGTAAAGGTGGACATTGAAACCGCGCAGTCCGTAAACCTCTTCAGTTCGAGAGAGGGAGGCAGCGGGATTTACGTTGCGTCAGAAGAGACTTTGTTCGTTTCCGACGACAAGGACTGTTTCAAGGTGTCGCTCGAAGGGATCTCGACTCGGGTCGGCTTAGGTAGTTGTGTAGTTGGCGGCGGTCGCGTTGCAGCAGTTGGGCGTGACGGCACCACGACATCGTTTGTCTACCTCGATGAGGAAGGGAACGCAGAGGCCCCGGTCAACATTTCGATTTCGCAAGTTGACAGGTACAGCGCAGATCGTTCGGTGCTTTGGGGCAAGACCGAGAACAACGAAGTCGTGGTCTATGACACCTTGACTGGAAAGCAAGTGTGGCGATACGGAGATGATGACACGTTGGTGTCTATCCTCGACTCCTCAACAGATGGCTCAAGCTTGTTGGTGACAGTTGACGACCTCGCGGATTCAGACGCTGAGGTTGATATCGCCGTCGCTCGTGACGTCGATGGTTCCTATGCAATCACCGTGCTCGCGAGCGCCTTCAAGGCTGGCGGAGCTATTGCACCTGATGGCGATGGAGTGCTTGTCTTCACACAGGGATTGGAAGACTCGTCTGGAACCATCCAGTACTACGGTTCGGACCTCAAGGCGCCTAAGCCTGTTGCATCGCAGGCAGTGATCAACGACATCGGTGTTTCACCTGAGGGGGGCGCCGTAATCGTCACGGATTCGCAGATTCTGACTGGAACATTCTCGTCCGGTTTTGAGCAGAAAGTGAACGGAAAGTTCAGCAGCATCTACGACAACAACTTCTTCTCGATCAGCGGCAGCGACGCGATCGTGATGAACCTTGTTGGAGCATCTGAAGATGGTGGCGATAACCAAATCGTCTATTTGCCGAAACCGCTTGCGACCGATGGCAGTTCAAATGCGATTGTTGTTGCCTCAGGCGATCCGAATTCGTATCTCTTCAATGAACACTCACTCAAGAGGAATTCAAAAATTGTCTACGGGACAAAGTCTGACGACTACGTCATTCTGAACGAGCGTGAGCTCAAGAAGGATTCGGAACCTGTCCGCCTCGTGGAGGGTCGTCTCTCCACATTCTTTGAGGCAGAAGGAGACGAGTTGACATATTTTGAGTCAACGGCTTCCGACAGGTACACGACCTATTCACTTAAGGGTTCTGACGCATCTAAACGAGAGATCGTTGCGGAGGGTTACTTCATATACCGAATCCCAATCGGTGACCCAGGTTCAACACTCAAAGAGTTGTCATGGAACTACTACAGCAGCACCGCACAGGTTGATGATGACTTGGACGAATGTAGGTCATCGGGCCGTCCGACCATCCAGCAAGGCGGCAGTGAGCGGATCAGTCTCGCTGCCAACTACACCAACAATTACGAGTGGACGTACTTCTGTGTGCAGAATGCAGGGCAGGGTGTCACGACCTATGTATCCACGAGTGACTCCACCGGCAATACCTCGGGCAAGCC
>B570J29032_109959141_pt1 | contig 18744 bp, 13 predicted proteins | sample LakMenEpi16Nov12_FD_29032 | JGI IMG/M metagenome (IMG submission 29032) | reverse complement strand
CATCTCCATTACTTTCTACTTTACCGAAAATGGATCCGCTTTTTCTTAAATCTTGTGCATTAGATTTTAAAATGCTTAAAGCGATAAAAACTACAATGATTAAATTTTTCATGAGATTAATTCGTTGTTTATTAATTTTTTTCAAAATTACTATTTGTTTCAATTGGAAGCAGTTTTAATGAATTGTTTTTAAGTGTAATTAAGATAAAGTTATCAACCTTTTGATAACTGATTATATCCTGATAAATAAGTTTTCCTTCTTTGTTTACCAAGTTAGCTGGATAAGCTTCCGTTAAGTAATAATTTGCGCTTAACTTTAAAAAGTTATAACTACTTGAAAACAATTCTTTACCGTTTGTATTAATCAAATAGTTAGTATTCTTATAATTAACAACAGCTATGCTATCTGAAAAATTGCCTGCTTTATCATATTTATATGGTAAAACCAAATTCAGTTTCCTATCAACAAATCCATATTTCTGTTTTCTTCTGACTTTTAACAGATTATTTTCAGCAAAAAATAATTCATCGTAATTCCCAAAGTCAATACTAATTTTCCCGTTTAAGTCCATTATAGCTTGCTGATTAGCTTTAATTAATTTTAAAACGTTGCCATTGGTATAATAGTCAATAGGTTTTTCTTTGAAAAATTCATACGAGATTCCAGTATAAAAACACGAATTGAAGGCGTTATAAAACCCATATTTACCATTCTCGACAATCAAATATATCCCTTTGAATGCTTTAATTACTTGATCGAAGTTTAATTGAAGAATGATGTTGCCAAGCTGATTAATTATGCCGAATTTATTATTTTTTCTTACTATAAATAAATTATCATCATTGATATCCGATACCCAATCAAAATCTTCTGTAATTCTGATTCCCTGTGAAGATACAATGCCGTATTTACCATCATTAGAGAAATAAGCGAACCCGTTTTTAAAATCCCCTAACTTTTCAAATTGGTGGTCAAAAAGCTGCCTTCCGTATAAATTATAAGCTGCATAAAGTTGATTTTTTTTAACAACATAAATTCCATCAGACGCTTCATTTATTTCCTCGTAGTATTCGCTTATTTGTTGACCTTGCCGGTTAATAAAACAGTATTTACCAAACTCCTTAATAACTGCAACTCCATTCCGAAATTGAAATGCATCTTCATAAATTTTATTGAACTTTAATTTTCTGTTTTTGTCAATGAAAAATACACTGTCATTTTTTGTAACAACAGACAGCCCTTCATAAAAAGGAGTTGCTGCATCAAATTCGGGTACAATTTTAACATTTGCCATGGTGTCTATAAAACCAACCAAGTCATTTTGTTTAAATGGTAAGTAAATTTTTGTGTTTAAAGCTAACTCTTCGAGTAGCTCATTTTTAAAAGGGAAGGAGGGGTAACGGGTAATAAATTGTTCTAAATTTTGATTGTCATAAACCTTTACACATTCTGTAAATAAAAGTTTCCAGGCTTCATTTAATTGGGCTGATTGAGGACATGTATTGATAAATTTGATGATTTCAACAGAATCCTTCAACTTTTTAATTTGATCAAAAATCGCTTGGTGCGCATTTGGAATGTTAACATTATCGGCATAATTTTTAATGAAATGATAAAATTCATTAAGTGTTTTGTTTGAGGTTTGTTCATGATAAATTTGATTTTGAAGTAATGATTTAGCCTTAGTAAGTAAATTTGAAACTGGATGTGTTACGATGAATTGTTTGGTGAGATAACTTTTATCTACTTTCAAACAAACAGTATAATCAGCTTCATCTCTTAAAACAATTAATTGCTGCACTAAAGATGGATTAGCAAGATAATTCGTTATTAAGAATTTTTCGAAAACAACGGTTGAATGTGACGATTTTATTAAATCAAATAGCTTTAATTGTATACTGTCTTTTAGTTGATGCAGCGAGAGACTATCAACTTTAAGGCAATCATAGTTTGATGATTTTTTATGTGATTGATAATAGACAATTGCCAGCTGGATGTATTTAGATGCGCTATCTAAGTTGTAAAATGGATTGTTATTTTTTGAAAAGATAGTTGCTAAACCAAAGTAGGCTGCAGTTTTTTTTGGTTTTAATTGTTTTGTGAATATTTTTTTTGCTTTAAAATAATCAAATTCGCACAAAGCTTTGAAACCCTTTTCTAAAGAGTTTGCACGCAGACTAACTGTTAATAAACTAAGACCTATTAAAAACTTTAACTTCACTAAATGCAATTAGATTAACCATTAAATTTTTGTGTAAATTTGCAAAAAAATGTTCAGTACCGGAAGAATTATATTTACCCTTGTTTTCATTTTTGTTTTTGCATTGGCTTTGTATCTCTCCTACAAAAAGGATTCTAAGGTTAACCGCATACATTTTTCAAAGTCTTATAAAATTTTGTTTGGTATAATAGCCTTTATGTCTTTTTTGTTTCTGGTTGTGAAACTCAGAAAATTCTTATAAGTGTTAAAAACTTAACGATTAGTTGTTAAATTTTATCGATAATTCGGTAAATTTTGTTTAATTTTGGAACCGATTAATTACAATACAAAAAAAATGAAACAATTCTTAACCTTTTTTATTTCGGTGGCTTTTTTGAGTTTAAATGCAGCTACCTTGGTTGTTGAAGGAAAGTATCAAAATAAGAATGTATTTGTGCAAAATGCGATTGGTGCAAGTGGTGTTGGTTTTTGTGCTCAGGAAATTAAAGTTAACGGCAGAATTACCACTGATGAAACAAATTCCAGTGCGTTTGAAATTGATTTAGCATCACTCCAGCTTAAATACGGTGAAAAAGTTGTAATTGAAATTTTTCACAGAGATGGTTGTACGCCTAAGGTACTAAACTTAGATGATTTAAAGCCAAAACCATCTTTTGAAGTGTTGTCCATTGGTGTTTCTCCTGCGGGTTTACTTAAATGGACGACTAAGAATGAAGCAGGTTCATTACCATACATTGTTGAGCAGTTTAAATGGAACAAATGGATTCCGGTTGGAGAAGTAGATGGTGTTGGTTCTCCAGAAAATCATGAGTACTCATTTCAAGTTGCATTGCACAGTGGTGAAAATAAGTACCGTGTTAAACAAAAAGGATTGAATAACGTTTCAAAAACCTCCCCTGAAGCAGCAGTTAAATCTACAGTTAGCAAGCCTAATTTTATAGTTCAAAAAGGGAATTCAAGTGTTGATTTTACAGCTGAAACAGCTTATGAATTATTTGACGCATTTGGTGTTGTGGTTAAAAAAGGTTACGGAAAAGCAATCAATATCGAGAATCTTAAAAAAGGAAATTACATTCTTTGTTACGATAACATTGTAACTGAATTTAATAAGTAGAATATAATACAGTGCGCAGTTCATTTAAAATCATGGCTGTGGCACCCCAAACCGTATAGCCCTTTACTGCAAAGTAAGGGGCTTTTGTTTGATTTGAATCGGATGATTTGATTATGCCTTCTTTTTTTATTTCGTTTTCTAAAAGCTGTTCAATTGGTAACTCAATTAAGTGTTCTACTTCGTATTTAGAAATGTTAAATACAGGGTTTGGAATATGACTTACCGCAACGAATGGTTGAACCTTAAACCGACTTACAGGAATATATAATTCTGTTAGATTACCTATAACATTAAAATCACGGGCGCCAATCTCCTCAAACGTTTCTCTAATAGCAGTTTGTTCAAGTGTAACATCACTTGTGTCAAATGATCCTCCGGGTAAACTTATTTGACCACCGTGAACTCCTCCACTGTTAACACGTTTTATGAGTGGTAATTGCCACTTATTAACTTGATTTTTATACAATAGGATTAAAACAGCGCTTTGTTTGTAACTCAATAAGTCTATTTTGTCTTCAAATATTTTTTGTCGATTTACGGGTGCCATTTCATATTGAGCTTCAATACCAGGCAATGGCAAACCTAATTGATAATTTAATCTCTCTACAAAATCCTGCATAAAACAAAGCTACAAAATATAGCCATTAACTTTATAAAATTAATCTATTTTAGTAATCGCTTAATAATTACTATTACCTGTTAACAAAAAATTTGTTTGCAATTATTGATATAGAAACGTGTGGAGGATCTTTCGACTACAAACGTGGCAGAATTACAGAAATTTGCATTCTCATACATGATGGACTGCAAGTTGTTGATCAATATACCACTTTAATTAATCCGGAGTGTAATATTACGCCTTATTTTACCAAATTAACAGGCATTACCAATGAAATGGTGATGGATGCACCGAAATTTTATGAGATCGCCAAAAAAATAGTTGAACTAACGGAGGGTAAAATTTTCGTGGCTCATAATGTTGCTTTTGATTATGGATTTATTAAAGATGAATTTGCGTCTTTAGGTGCCAAATATCAACGCGAAACCCTCTGCACCGTGAGATTAAGCAGGAAATTAATCCCCAACCGCATTTCGTATAGTCTAGGTCATTTATGTGCTGCTCTTGGAATTGAAATTTTTGGAAGGCACAGGGCTGAAGGTGATGCAGTTGCCACAGCCAAGCTCTTTGACCTGCTTCTTAAATTAAAGGCAGATCATCCGCAATACAAAACTAAAGGCGTTGAGGCGCTTATGACACGAAGGGTTGATAATATTAAATCTTATATTTTAAAAAAGCTGCCAGAAGAGTGTGGCGTATATTATTTTTTAGATGCTAACAAAAATATTATATACATCGGAAAAAGTAAAAACGCCTATCAACGGGCAATGGCTCATTTTAATACAGATAGCCAAAAAAATAAAAAAATGCTGTTTGAATTGATGGATGTAGATTTTGTTGAATATGGCAGTGAATTAGTTGCTTTATTGGTAGAAACAGATGAAATAAAAAAATTAAAACCAAAATATAACCGAGCTAGGAAAAAAACAGAATTTACAGATGCCATAGTTTATTTCGAAGATGAACAAGGTGCCATCAACTTTGAACTCAAGAAAACTGACGAGTGCACAGATGAAACTCCTGTTTTATTGAAGTTTACTTCCTATTCATTAGCAAGGGAAAAATTAGAAGGATTAATTGATGAATTTGGATTATGTTTGTCTTATTGCGGCCTAACATCCAAATTCACACCGTGTTTTCATCATCAGATAAAAAAATGCCATGGAATTTGTAATGAGGCGGAGTCAGTATTAAACTATAATTTCAGAGCCGCTAAAATCCTGAAGACTTATTTGTTTCCGAATCCAAATTTTATTATTCTTGATAAGGGTAGAAATTCTTTGGAAAAAAGTGTAATTGTAGTAGAAAACAACAAGGTGATTGGCTATAAGTTTATGGATGTTTCAGATCCTGTTACTCAAGTGGAATTTATTAAATCCGGCTTAAGTCGTATTGATTATTACCCTGATCAGTCTGATATGGTTAGGGGTTGGCTCAATAAAAATAAGGTTAAAGTGATTAATTATCAGATTTAAACTTTTTGACTGAACTATTTCTGCTTTCCTCTGATTATTTCTGAAAATTTTTGTTGTAGTATTTAGCTTATTTTACTAAACTTGCAAAAAAAATTACAATGGCAGAAATACACATTACAGATATTCAATATATTGAAATTAATAGTCAAGATGATTTGGATTTTAAATACAAACCGGATGTACCTAAGCTTAAATTAGTTGGGAATATTTTAAATATTGAAAACGAAGATGAAGATGAAGAAGAGGGTGTATTGTTTTTAACTCAAAAACAATTAAATCAAGTTTTAGCAGATAAAGATATTGAGTTAAAAGTACAGGATGATCGTTGGTATCCTAATAGAGCTATTACAAAAGAACAAAGTAAACGAATTGGATTGGTTGGCATAGATGCTGAATATTTAGGCTCTGCGGGTGATATCAAATGCTACGAAGCTCTAAAGGTTAATTAATCACCAAACAGCCGGACCAAATCGTTTTGAAATTTTAGATTCAGGCAAGGCAGAATAGAATAGTTGATCTAACCAAACTAATATTTTAAAACTATAGGTAGGCGAATTTAATTTTTCGCCTATTTTTTTATTGTTAAGTGCCGTAAATCTATAAGCAACATCGGCACCCAAACCAAACCACTTAAAAATTTTATATTGCACAGTAACACCGGGTTCATATAAAATAAAAAAATGCTTTTTATCATTAGTATAAAAGTTCATTTTGTTTTGTCGTTGCCACCAAGCAAATCCTGTGCCGGCTTGTATAGGAACACTTAACTGCCAGCGTTTGGTTTTATGAAATACAAAATCAACATAGTAACATAAGTATATGAACTTCAAATTTTTTAAAACAGTATCTATGCCACCATCATTATTTTGCTCATAAAATGGACTTGAAAAGGTAGATTTAAGCCAGCTTAACCCACCGCCAATACGCATTTTTCGTTGGTAAGCAACACCAAGTCTTACACCGGTTACACTAATGAGTTGATTGTTAATGAAGCTATTTCTAGATTCCAGCCTTGCATCAATGCTGCTTTTGTGGTTAAATACTTCATGCAGGGTATCTAAAAACTGAGCATTCATTTTTACATAACAAAGCGTACAAACAAGTATTACAAAGAAAAGCCTCATTACTACAAAATTATCCGCATATTGCTGTGTATTTTTAAATTAAATTAAATAATATCAACAGCCACAATGTTGTAAATTTGGGTAATGCTAACAACGCCAATTGAATATGTAAAAGGCATTGGTCCGGTGAGGGCGGAGGTTTTAAAGAGTGAATTGAACATATTTACTTGTGCTGATTTATTGAACTATTTTCCTTTTCGATACGTAGACAGAACAAAGTTTAATAAAATTGTTGAGCTGGAAGAAGAGATGCCTTTCGTGCAATTAAGAGGTGTTGTTCACGCTCTTGAAATAGTTGGCGTAAAACACACAAAACGTTTGGTTGTTGTTTTTAAAGATAATACCGGTTTTGTTGAGTTAGTGTGGTTTAAAGGGTACAATTACATGGCTCAAAAATTAAAGTTAGGAATAGAGTATGTTGTATTTGGAAAACCCAGCAGTTTTAAAGGCAGGATAAATTTGGCTCATCCAGATATTGATGTGTTGAATGAAGAGAGTTTTAAGTTTCTAAATGCGTTTCAAGGAGTTTATAACAGCACCGAAAAACTTAAAGTTAGAGGTTTAAATAGTGATGGCATAAGAAGGGTTATTAAAACAGTTATTGATAATTTAAAAGAAGAGCATGTCTATGAGAATTTAAGTTTAGAATTGTTAGAGAAACATGATTTATGCAGTCGTTTTGTTGCCTATCAAAAAATTCATTTTCCTGCTAACGAGATAGAATTAAAACGCGCTATTTATAGAATAAAATTTGAAGAGTTGTTTTTTATTCAGCTTAAGCTTTTAAAAAGTAACAAACTCAGAAATACGGTTAGCAAAGGTTTTGTGTTTTCAAAAGTTGGAGAGTTGTTCAATGAATTTTTTGCCAATCATCTCCCTTTTCAATTAACTAACGCTCAAAAAAAAGTTCTAAAAGAAATACGTATCGACCTTGGAAAAGGTCGACAAATGAATCGTTTAATACAAGGAGATGTGGGAAGCGGTAAAACCATGGTAGCCTTAATGAGCACGCTATTAGCCTTAGATAATGGCTTTCAAGCTTGTTTAATGGCGCCAACGGAAATATTAGCACAGCAGCATTTTCAAACCTTTTCTGAATTATTAAAACCTTTAGGAGTTGCCTTGGAAATTTTAACCGGTTCAACAAAAACCAAAAACCGAAAAATTATTTTACAGAATCTGAAGTCGGGCGAATTAAAATTATTAATAGGAACACATGCCTTAATTGAAGACCCTGTGGTGTTTAATAACTTGGGGCTTGTTGTGATAGATGAACAACATCGTTTTGGTGTTGCGCAAAGAGCAAAACTGCATGCTAAAAATACAACTCCACCTCATATGTTGATTATGACTGCTACACCAATTCCCCGTACCTTGGCCATGACGCTTTATGGAGATTTAGATGTAAGTGTGATTGATGAGCTGCCACCAGGACGAAAGCCCATTAAAACCTTACATTTTACTGAATCACATCGCTTGCGTGTTTTCGGCTTTATGAAGGATGAAATTGCAAAGGGACGACAAATCTACGTTGTATTTCCATTAATTGAAGAAAGTGAAAAACTGGATTACCAGAATTTACAGCAAGGCTATGATAATTTGTTAAATGAGTTTCCTCCACCAAATTATCAAATTAGCATTGTACACGGTAAGCTTTCAAATGAGCAAAAAGAAATGGAGATGGAACGTTTTATTGAAAATCAAACCCAAATTATGGTTGCTACAACGGTAATAGAAGTTGGTGTCAATGTTCCTAATGCTAGTGTTATGGTGATTGAAAGTGCTGAGCGTTTTGGTTTATCGCAATTACATCAGTTAAGGGGTAGAGTAGGACGCGGAGCTGAACAAAGCTACTGCATTTTATTAACAGGTGTAAAATTAAGTAGTGATAGTAAACTTAGGATGAAAACAATGGTTGATAGTAATGATGGTTTTTATATTAGTGAAGTGGATTTAAAATTAAGAGGGCCCGGTGATATTGGCGGCACGCAGCAGAGTGGGGTGATGGATTTAAAACTGGCGAATTTAGCTCAGGATGGAGAAATACTTCAAATGGCAAGACTAGCAGCTGAAAATATTTTAAGTTTAGATGAGAATTTAAGCAGACCTGAGCATTTAGTTTATGTAAATGAATTAAATAAAGTAGAAGCTAACAAACCTAATTGGAGTAAAATTGGATAGATTTTTCCAGTAATAAAAGCAAGTTGGGATCATTTATATGTTAAAATTAAAAAAGATTCGAAAATTTAAACCGATTAGCGAATAATTTGTTTTTTGTTTTGTAACTTAGTAAGAGTATTTTGAAGGCTTTAAATTTTATATTTCACTTATTATTAGTCAACATAATTTTTTTGACCGGTTGTAAAGTTGATCCTAAAATCAAAAGTATTTTACCTGCAAACGATTTACAGCAAATCATTCCTGAAAATTGGCCAAAACCTATTTATACATTTAGTACAAATACAATTTCGCAAGAGCGTTTTAAATTAGGAAGAGAGTTATTTTATGATGTTATCTTGAGCGAGGACAATACTGTCGCTTGCGGCTCTTGCCACCAGCAATTTGCAGCTTTTGCACATTTTGATCATGATGTAAGTCATGGAATTAATGAACGTTTAGGAACCAGAAACGCACCGGGGTTATTTAATCTAACTTGGCATCCTAACTTCATGCACGATGGTGGTATTAATCATATCGAAAACCAGCCGCTTGCGCCTATTACAAATACTTTGGAAATGGGAGGAAGTTTATTACCCATATTGGAAAAATTGAAGGCCTCTTCCAAATACCAAAAGATGTTTGGAGATGCGTTTGAGAATAAGCTTATTGATACTAAAAATTTATCTCTGGCCATAACGCAATTTATGGGTTTAATGACTAGCTATAACAGTAAATACGATTATTGGAAACGAAACGAAAATAATGTTCAATTATCTGACGCTGAATTAAGAGGTTATAGTTTGTTTATTTCTAAATGCAGCAGTTGCCATAGTGAGCCATTATTCAGTGACTTTGCACAACGAAACAATGGCTTGCCTCCAAACAGCGTTAACGACATAGGCCGTGAATTAATTACAGGTGAATCATCGGATCGCTACAAATTTAAAACGCCTAGTTTAAGAAATATCGCTCTCACTGCACCTTACATGCATGACGGGAGATTTAAATCTTTACAGGAATGTTTAAATCATTACACGGGACCAATTACCAATACCTTAAATTTATCACCATTAATTCCGGTGAATGGCATAATCTTGAGCGTACAGGACAAAAGCGACCTAATTGCATTTTTGTATACACTAACCGATTATAAATTTATCAATGATAAACGTTTTTCAGATCCGAATACCAATTAAACTATTCAAAATTGTTTTCTTGCTTTCCTTAGTTGGATTATCTTTTTCCTGCAAAAAAAACCAATTAGGCGGACCATCAACTATAAAAGGTGTGGTTAAACATCATGCTAAGTTAATTGGCAATGCTACAATATTCATCAAGTTTAATGCAAAGGAATTTCCAGGAACAGATGAAAGTATTTACGATGAAAAAGTAACAGCTAATGCCCTTGGAGAGTTTGAAATTAAGTGCTACCAAGGGAATTATTATTTATTTGGTTCCGGAATTGATAACCAGGTTTTAATTAATGGTGGCAAAGTTATAGGTGGCATTCCTGTTAAAATAAGAAACAATGAGAATTTGGACTTAATTGTTGCTGTTACGGAAGGAGACTAGCTCACAGGACCAAGTCTTGCAAATCTCAATAATAAACTTCGCTTATCACCAGACTTAAATTCAATAAGAGCTTTTGTCTCCGGCCAATTGCCTTCAAGTTGAAGAATTGTGCCTGTTCCAAACTTTTCATGAAATACGGATTGATTCACAATTAATTGTTTGTTAAACTGAATATCCACCTGAGTTGAAGCACTAGATTGATTTGGGCGTGACGCTAAGCTAACTAATTTTTTAGGTTGTTGAAATCCAATATTACCTTTCGTTTCATTACTAATTGGTTTTGCTGATTTTGAAAAATTGGAAGTGCCGGATTTAAAACCAATGTTGTTTTTGGAATTGAAATTATATTGCCCTCTCATTTTTTCAAACATGCTGTCATTTAATTGAGGGCCTGTTTCTTCCTCAGGGTAATCAAGATATTTTGAGTCAATTTCATCAATAAACCTGCTAGGTTCACAATAGGTCACATTACCAAAACGATAACGCATGGTAGCGAAACTTAATGTTGCTTTTTTCTCCGCACGTGTGAGTGCAACATAAAACAGTCTGCGTTCTTCTTCCAAATCAGCACGATTATTGATGCTCAACTGTGAAGGAAAAAGATTTTCTTCTAATCCAACAACGTAAACATATTTAAATTCAAGACCTTTACTGGCATGAACAGTCATTAAACTTACCTTATCAGAATTTTTTTCTTCATCACTTTCCTTATCAACATCAGTCAACAATGTAATTTCCTGCATAAATTCGTCTAATGTTTTTAAACGATTCTCCATGTTACTTGCAAATAAATCCCCTTCAGGTTTTTCTAATATGTCCTTAATTACGTCATTAACTTCTTCTTCTTGTGGAGAACGTTCCTGTTCAACAAAGTCTTTAATACCATTTAGTAATTCCTGAATGTTTTCGTATCTGCTAACACCTTCAGGTGTTTTATCGTTATATAATTCTCGCACAATACCTGTGTTTACCAAAATATGATTAGCCAATTCAAAAGCATCTTTCACCGCTAAATTAATAGCGTAGGATTTAATTTGTGTAACAAACTGATCAATTTTGGAGGCAATACCGGTATTAATACCCAAATTAAAATCTTTAAGATTGTTGATGACTGTCCAAATACTAATATCATGCTCAGCAGCTGCTAAAGAAATTTTATCCATTGTGCTTTGCCCAATTCCTCTGGCAGGATAATTAATAATACGTTTTAAACTTTCATCATCGCTATGGTTTATAGTTAATCTGAAATAACATAAAGCATCTTTAATTTCTTTACGCTGATAAAAACTAATACCACCATAAATTTTATATGGAATATTTAATCGTCTAAATGCTTCTTCAAAGGAACGAGATTGCGAATTAGTGCGGTAAAGAATGGCAAAATCAGTATTTCTTGCTTGATGTTGCATGCGTGTTTCAAAAATTAAATCGGCAATTTTTTTTCCCTCTTCATTATCACTACTTGCTTTTACAACTTTAATTTTTGTGCCTTCCTCGTTATCAGTAAAGACTAATTTTTCCAATTGGTCTTTATTGTTCGAAATAATTTCGTTGGCTGCACTAACAATGGTTTTAGTGCTTCTATAGTTTTGCTCTAATTTGTATGTTCTTAAATCCGGGTAATCTTTTTCGAAATTTAGTATGTTTTGAATGTTGGCTCCACGAAAAGCATAGATACTTTGAGCATCATCGCCCACAACGCAAATATTTTGAAACCTGGCAGCAAGCTGTTTAATGATAACGTATTGCGAAAAGTTGGTATCCTGGTACTCGTCTACTAAAATGTATTTAAACTTGTTTTGATACTTCAGTAATACGTCCGGAAAATCTCTTAGTAAAATATTGGTTTGAAAAAGTAAATCGTCAAAATCCATAGCGCCGGCTTTAAAATTTCTTTTTTGGTAGGCTTCAAAAATTTTACCAAGCATAGGTTTTTTGCTGCTATAATCTTCTTGCTGTGTAATTGGATTATTAAGATATTGTTGTGCGGTAATTAATTTATTTTTCGCATCACTAATTCGGTTTAAAACTAATGAAGGTTTATATATTTTATCATCTAAATTAAATTGCTTAACAATTTCTTTAATAACGTTTTTGCTATCGTCTGTATCATAAATGGTAAAATTATTTGGGTAACCAATTTTCTCTGCTTCTATTCTTAATATTTTTGCAAAAACACTGTGAAAAGTTCCCATCCATAAATTCTTTGCCTCTTTTGCGCCGACAATTTTAGAAATTCTATCTTTCATTTCACGGGCTGCTTTGTTGGTAAACGTTAATGCTAAAATGTTAAATGCATCTACATTTTTTTCCATTAAATGAGCTATTCTGTATGTTAACACACGTGTTTTGCCTGAACCTGCACCTGCAATAATCATCACAGGGCCTTCTGTGGCTTTGGCAGCAGCTTTTTGCGCAGGATTGAGTTCATCTAAGAAATGCATAGGCTAAAGTTCCGAAAAAAAATTAATTCGGAATCGTTAAACCAAAAGAATATATAAACAAAATCAGTTGGTTGTTAAGAATGTCTTAAAAACTTTAATTCGTTGATTGTTTTAAATTTTTTTCTTTGTTATCGTTTATTTAAAACCACTCATGAAATACATTACACTCGTATTAATTTTTAGCTTTTCGTTTGCATTTTCGCAAAAAAGTAAGGACAAAATTTCAGATTCTAATTTTAATTTAGACTCTTTACCGAAAGCAATTCTAAAGGAACTTAATCGCTATAGAAAAGAAAAGGGATTAGATAGCATTCAAATGAGTGACATGTTGCAGGAGGCTGGTGATATAAGTGCCGGCAAAATGGCAGATAGTGGAAAAGATAAAGTTGATCCCAAAAAAACTAAAAAATACTTAAAGAAAGTTGGTGCTACCAAACGCGGCGAAGAACTCAGTAATAAAGCACCTATGAGCAAAGGAAAAGAGAATTATAAAACTGAAGAAGTTGCCAAAAATATATACAACAGATGGGAAAGTAATCCAAAAAGTATAGCTACATTATTAAATCCGAAGTATACCCTTGTAGGAATAGCTTGTGTAGCTGATGAGAATTCTAAAAAAGTTTATGTTAGTGCTATTTTTGGAGGATATGATATAACTAATGGCGGAGCTCCTTACCGTGATCAGTTAGCTGTTCCATATAATAAGAAAACGAAAAAAATGGATGGTCCGGATTTACGGAAATGCAAGACCTGCGAACGTTGGAGAAATTACGATAATTTACACAAAGGTTTATTCGTGCATGATGGCAAAATATATTTAAAATACCATAATTCAAGAGAGTTAAGACGTTTACTCAAAAAATCTACTGATGGATTTGCTGTGGATGTGGTTCAGCGAAGCCAATACATTCCCGCCGACTATAATATTGTAGATAATAATTTATACAACAAGGGTGTTATGACGAATGTCATTTATAAAGATAAATTTTTTAAGAAAAATATATTACTTAAAGTTGATGACAAAAAACTTCGTAAAAAGGTGAAGGGAGTTGAGGTTGAAATGGGTAAGTTTAATACTAAAATTACCGAGCCATACGAACTTAATTTAATTGTTATACAAGATAAAAAAGTTTGTAAAACTATAACGCGCGGTTATAATGAAAATGGAAATATTCAGAGTAATACGCCAATAGGTATTTTACCTTTTCCTAATTCAACCGGTTTAAAGCCACCATTTGAACCTAAGAATGAATCTTCTATTATAAATTTCACAATTCCGTTTGAAAAAAATAAATCAGATTACAAACAAGAAGATGTGCAGCCATTTATAAAAGCATTAAACGAGCCAGATTTTATTATCGATGGTCTGTTTATTTATGCATATGCTTCTATTGAAGGTGATTCAGTTGCCAACGCGAAATTGCAGCGAAAAAGAGCTGAGAGTGTTGTAAGTGTCTTGCAAAGTTTTCAAAAAAATAAAATTAAACCTACTATAGAAAATAAAGATAGTTGGGGATTGTTTATGTTGGAAAATGAAGACGGAAAATATGGAGATTTGGTAAAAATGGGTAAAAAGAAAGCAATTGAAAAAATTAATTCTGATGAAAAATTACAAACGGAGCTTGAACCTATTTTAGCGAAGGAACGTTTTGCTCAAATCATCATGGATGTAACTTACGATATTACAGGTAAAAAGGAACAACGATTTGTTGAAGTTAGTCTGCAACGGGCTTTAAAAGCAGGTAATCAACCACAAGCATTTAAAATTATGGAATTTATGAGCAAACGAGTAGCAGAAGGGAAATACAAATCTGAAATTTTTGACAGCATTAAATTAACTGAAAACACAAATAATATTCCATACATCAACAATAAAGTTTATTATAAGTATTTAAACACAAATGAAGTAGATGAAGAAGATGAGGTTACTTTTGATAGATTATTAAAACTTGATGGAACAAATCCTGTTTTACAATACAATAAAGTTTTTTGTAGTTTAAAACTTGATACAAATGCAGGTGATCCTCAACATCAAGCGCAAGTGCAGCAAACAATAGATGGTTTGTATGGTAAGCTTGATAGTAATTATGTAAATGGTTTAAATATCGAGTGGCAATTTAAAATAATGGAAAGTGTTGATACAAGCGAAGCGGCAGATGCGCAAATAGAAGCCTGTATTGCACGCATCAAATCATTTTATAAAATTAAAGATGCGAGCTGGCAAAACGCATTAAAATTATCTTATGTTTTTAGCAGAGCAAAAGATTATAATTATTCTGCAACACTGTTAGAACCCTATTTGCAAAAAAAGGATGTGAATGAAAACTTAATTTTTATGTACATTGCAAGCGCTAGTAGATTGCAGGAAAAATATTATTCCAGAACATTTGCAAGAGCCTTAGAAATGGCTAAAGTAAAAAATCCAACTCGCTATTGTAAATTATTCGGAGAACCGTACATGACTTTTCAAGTTTTAGAAAATCCTGAAGTGAAAAAAGTTTTCCAAGGCACCTGCGATTCAACAAAATAATAGATTAAAAAATAAATTATACTTTTGATAAAAAATAAAAATGGAAAATAATAACACAAACTTCAACAACCCTACACCTCAATTTGTAAACCCTCAATTTAATCAACAAGGTGGGCAAATGCCTTTGCCAAACTCTACAGCTGTTTTAGTATTAGGTATACTTTCAATTGTAACATGTTTTTGTTATGGTATTATTGGTATTATTCTTGGGATTATAGCTCTTATCCTTGCCTCAAAAGCAACAACACTTTATAAAGAAAACCCAAATGCATATTTATTGGCCTCATACAACAATATGAAAGGTGGTAAAATATGCGCAATTATTGGATTGTGTCTATCTGGACTATACATTATCTTTATTATTGCTTACATCTTAATTATAGGCGCTGCTTTAACTGCCATGCCTTGGGATATGATGAAACACTAATAAAATTAAGGCTAGTTGATGAATTCATGTAGCGTCTTAAGTATTTTATTCTTCAAATGATTCACTGGCTGGAGCAACACCTTTTTACTTGTTATTTTAAATCGCAATTTGGTATTGATTGCCCCGGCTGTGGCTTGCAAAGAAGTTTTATTGCCTTATTAAAAGGTGATATAGCAGACAGTTGGCATTATCATCCTGCCTTGTTGCCTTTATTGGCAACAATAGCGGTATTAACTTTGCAAATTTTTATTAAGCATAAATTTGGAGGAAAAGTGGTCATGTGGTTCTTTATCCTAACTTGTATCATAACAACTTTGCAATTCGTTACAAAACAATTTTTCTAAAACTAAATCTTCCGATTTCTTTCTTATTACTTACTCTGCTTATATTTTATAATGGTGTTGATGATGAGTTAGATTTGTTATAAAATACATTAACTCAATAAAAACAAGCCTTAATGCATGCTTGAATTTAAACTTTAAGCAATAAAACCAGTTATGATAAAAATGATGCCACTTATCGAAAAGTAAGCACCGTTTCTTAATTGTTAAATTGCTTTTAACAAATTGCTTCTAACTTTGCTGTAGGTTAATAAAGAGTTAAAAAATATAAAAATATTAAATGCCTGAAAATTAAATGTTTAGTAAAAAGTTAAATAATTTGCTTGTTAATTTTAGCTAATAAAACTAATTTTAAGGCTTTTAAGAATAAAAAGAATTTAGATAATTTTAACAGTATGATTAAAAATTTATTATTCGCTATTGGATTAGTAATGTTATTGGGCTTCTCAGCCAAAGCTCAAACAGGAAATGGAGCCATTAAAATCAGTTTAATTGATAATGCTACCAAGGAGGCTATTCCTTTTGCTAACGTTGTAGCCTACAAAGATGGTGTGCAAGTTGGTGTTGCCACTACCGATATGGATGGTAATGCTACCATCAAACCGCTTGCTCCTGGTAAATATACTGTGAAAGGTGTTTATGTAGGATACCAAGCCAAAGAGATAAAAGATGTTTTAGTTGGTGATGGTAAAACAGCTGCTGTAACTATCCCACTTTCAAATGGAGAGGGTGTGAAATTAGATGAAGTAGAGGTAATTACTTATCAAGTTCCTCTTATCGATCCGGATACAAAATCAGGTCAAACGGTTACGCGTGAAGATTATCAAAATTTAGCAACTAAGGATGTTAACTCAGTAGCGGCTACTACTGCTGGTGTATATCAAGCTGACGAAGGAAGAGCTATTAACGTTCGCGGTGGGCGTTCCGGTAATACTACTTATTTCGTTGATGGTGTTAAAGTATTCGGTACTCCAAATCTACCTCAACAATCAATTGAACAATTAAACGTTATTACAGGTGGTGTGCCTGCGATGTACGGTGACTTAACATCAGGCGCAATATCCATTTCAACTCGTGGTCCGCAATCCAAATACTTTGGAGGTGTTGAGTTAATATCATCTCAATTAACTGATGCTTATGGTTACAACTCACTAGGTTTTAGTTTCGGAGGTCCGCTATATAAAAAGAAAGATTCAACCAAGCGTACTGTGTTAGGTTTCTTCTTGTCAGGACAAGGGAATTATATCAAAGAACCAAATCCTTCTTTTGTGCCTATTTATGTTGTAAAGGAGGATAAATTACAAGAAATTAAAGATGCACCTTTAGTTCGTTCTCCGTCCGGTACCGGTTTCATTCGTTCTTCCGAGTTTGTTACTAAAGAAGACATGGTAACGCAGAAATTCCGTCCAAATGCGCGTGCAAGAAGTTTATCAATTAATGGTAAAGTTGATTATGCACCAACTGAAAATACTAACATTACTGTTGGCGGTTATTATGAATATTCTGATGGTATGAACGCTGGTTTAGCCAATCAATTATTTAATTCGGTAAATAACTCAATGAGTTCATCACGCACGTTGCGTGGCACTGTTGCTCTAACACAAAAATTTGGTAAGCAAGGTGGTAATAAGGATAAACAACAATCTATTATTCAAAACCCGTTTTTCCGTTTTTTAGCTAGTTACGATAATTTATACAATGTTACTCAAAGCGAGAAGCATAGAGATAATATCTTCAGATATGGTTATGTAGGCGAATTTAAACGTCGTTTCTTGGGTAAAGATTTTGCATTTAACTACCAGTTTATTGATACATTTCTAGTGGGTGGAAATCCGGTTAATGCTTATGTTTATACTGGTGATAGAGAATTGCCTGTAGAATTTACGCCAGGTACTTATAATCCGGATCCTGCTCTATATACCTCATATTTAATTAGTCAATCAAATCCTAACATCCTTTCTTTAGGTTATATTCAAGGTAGTAACGGATTGGTTAATGGTGATAATCCGCAATCTATTTATTCATTATACAACAACTTTGGTGCAGTGCCTACCGGTTACAACAAAAGTATAACTGAACAAGTTCGCTTTACGTCAAGTTTCAATGCAGATATAAAAAATCATGCTTTAACATTTGGTTTGGAATTTGATCAACGTACAACAAGTAGTTATGGAGTTGCAGCATCTGCTTTATGGACTCGTATGAGACAGTTGGCAAACCAGCACACGGATGGAATTGATTACAGAGCAACACCGGAGTTACAAACTCAGTTTAGTGGTTTAGTTCCATATTACTATTTCCCTAACCAATACAACCAAAGTAAGCAAACCAAATTTTCAGAAAGTATTTTAGAGAAACTTGGTTTACCTGTTGATTACAGAGGATTCATTAATACAGATGAATTAAAGCCTGATGATTTAGATTTAACAATGTTTAGTGCCGAAGATTTATTAGGTAACACAGACCAAAATAATCTTGTTGGATACAATGGGTTTTCTGCTCAAGGTGAGCGTATTAAAGGGAAAACGGATATTGATAAATTTTTAAATGAAAAAGATGCATCAGGAAGAAACACTTTTGCAATTGGTTCATTCAAACCAATTTACGCATCTGCCTTCGTGATGGATAAATTTGATTTTAAAGATATTAAATTCAATATCGGTTTACGTGTAGATAGATATGATGCTAACCAACCGGTTTTAAAAGATAAATATGC
>B570J29032_109959143_pt1 | contig 18827 bp, 9 predicted proteins | sample LakMenEpi16Nov12_FD_29032 | JGI IMG/M metagenome (IMG submission 29032) | reverse complement strand
GGTGGTGCGGCAAACCCGGAAGAATCTAAAAAAATTGCACTTTTAGATTTTATTTCAAAGTATGATGATTTAATTATGGGTGGTAAGTATGTTAATACTTCATTAGGATTTTCTGATGATGATCCTAAAAATGTTAAAGCTATGATTAATTATGTAGAAAATGAATTATCTAATATGTATCCAGAAGTTAAATTTATTATTTATGATACTTCAGAAGGAGGATATAATAAAATTCATATAGAAGCTAATAAAGAAGAAAGTGATGAAGAAGTTATGCTTGAAAGTTTAATTAAGAGAACAATATTGAAAATTAAATCAAAGTAAAGAGAAAATTTTTCTAAACCGGTATATTTATAAAATAACAAAAATAAACATAAAACAAAAAATAAAAAATTATGGCTGATTTATTAATGAAAATGCCAGTTCCGTACGAACCCAAAAGACAGAACAGGTTTATTGTAAGGTTTCCTTCTAGTTTGGGTATTAATGAGTGGTTCGTTGAAAGTGCATCAAGGCCATCAATTAAAGTAGGTTCAACTGAAATTCAATTTTTAAACACATCAACTTACGTTGCTGGTAGATTTAACTGGGATCCAATTACGGTTAAGTTCCGTGACCCAATCGGTCCTTCAGCGTCACAAGCATTAATGGAATGGATGCGTCTATGTGCTGAGTCAGTTACTGGTCGTATGGGTTATGCAGCTGGTTACAAAAAGAATGTGGATCTAGAAATGTTAGACCCAACAGGAGTAGTTGTTGAGAAATGGATTTTAGAAGGTACATTTATGACTGATCTTAACTTTGGGTCATTGTCTTATTCTCAAGATGCGTTGGCTGATATTTCGGCAACCCTAAGAATGGACCGTTGTATTTTAGTTTACTAAAAAATATTATCAAAAAAAAATATGTCCCATATGGTTTATTCCGTATGGGATTTTTATTTACAAAAAACATAAGTAAAGTATCTTTATTATAAAAAAGAATATGGAAACAAATGTTAATAATTATGGACAAATGAATTTTAATCTACCTCACGATGTTGTTAGATTACCTTCAGGGGGAATATTTTACCCAAGTAAAAAGAAATCTGTAAAAGTTGGTTATTTAACCGCTTCGGATGAAAATACATTGTTAGGTATGGATGGTAGAAAATCTGTTAAAGAAAGTATTATTTTACCATTATTAAGAAATAAAATTTATGAGCCTGATTTAAGACCTGAAGAACTATTAGATAGTGATATTGAAGCAATTCTTATCTTTTTAAGAAATACCTCATTTGGTCCAGAATATAATATATCAATTAATGACCCAGAGACAGGTAAATTATTCGACGCTTCAATTGTTTTAGATGAATTAAACATTAAAAAAACAAATAATCTTCCATCTGATGATGGTACATTTACTACGGAATTACCAAAAAGTAAGGCGACAGTTAAATTAAGACCATTAACACTAAGAGATAGTGTTGAAATAGATGCGATAATTGATAATTACCCCCAAGGAAGAACAACACCATTAATTACTGTACGATTAAATAAAATGATAGTTGAGGTAAATGGAAGTTCTGATAGAGGAGAGATTGCGAAGTTTATTGAATCAATGCCAATTATAGACTCTAAATACATAAGAAGTTATCTTTTTGATAACGAACCTAGATTAGATTTAATAAAAGAAGTTATCGCCCCGTCCGGAGAAAAAGTTATGGTAAACATTGCTTTTGGGGTGGAGTTTTTTCGGCCTTTCTTCGCAATATAAAACACAATTAATTGATGAATACATATTTCTTGCTAAGATGTTAAAAACATCTTATAGTGATTTTTATCTTATGCCAACATATTTTAGAAAATATGTTATAAATAAATTAATTTCTGAAAACCAAAAAACGTAACTAATTCCTATTTATAATAAAAAACTAATCTATGTTTAGTAATGGAGATTTAAATGAAAGTGCGAACCAAGGAGCTGAGAATGCAGCTAAAGTAGATACTGGTTCGGTTGGTAAATCCTTTTCTGAAGTTGTCTATGACCCAGTGGCCGCAAATGGTGTTTTAGGTCTTTTTACCAGTTTAAAAGATGTTACCAAAAATGTTAAAGCTGAAATAGATAGTTTACTATCATTCGCTGAGAATTGGAAAAGGTTAAAATTTTTAGATACAGAATCTGCCGATATTATTAAATCTCTTGGTCTTGGAAGTCAAAAGGCCGGTGAATTTAGAAAAATGATTGCCGATGGAGCCGCATCATTTGCGGGTATTGGGTTAAGTGTTGAAAAAGTTGGTGAGACATATCTTGAGATTGCAAGTGCATTTAACACTAATATTTCTGTTGGGGTTGATGATTTAACAGAACTTGCGGCAACCTCAAAAGTAACCGGTATTGCTGGTAAAGAATTAGCCGCGGCGTTTAGAGGTGTTGGTGTTGACATTGGAGGTATAGGACCAAGAATGTTTGAGGTTACTAAAATAGCCAGGGAAAGTGGGGTTGCAGTTAGTGCGGTTGCAAAAGGAGTGGTTACAAATTTAGATAAAATGAATATCTATAATTTTGAGGGTGGAGTTAAAGGTCTTGCTAAGATGTCCGCTCAAGCATCTAAGTTAGGTATAGACATGGCAAAAATATTTACGTTAACAGATAAGGTATTTAACCCTGAAGGAGCAATTGAAACTGCCGCTGCGTTACAAAGATTAGGAGTTACAACTAATTCTTTATTAGACCCATTAAGATTAATGGATTTATCACAAAACGACCCTGCGGAATTACAAAATCAAATTGTTAATATGACAAAAGATTTTGTTAGATTTAATAAAGATTTAGGGGAATTTCAAATATTACCAGGAGAAAAAAGAAGATTAGAAGAAATTGCAAAAGCTTTAGGTTTAAGTGGGGGTGAGTTACAAAAGATGGCTCTAAACGCTTCTAACTTGGAATATAAAATGAAACAAATTAAATTCCCTAGTAGTATTGCATCTAAGGAAGATAGGGAATTAATTGCAACTTTATCTCAAATGAATAAAGATAAAGTATCGGGTGAAATGGTTGCACAAATAAAAGTTAAACAATTTGATAAAGAAGGTAATTACACTGGTAAAGATGATATGGTTAATGTAACTGAGTTAACTGTAGAACAATTAAAACAAATTAAGGAAGACCAAGAACTTAGAGGTAAAAGTATGGAAGATGTTGCTTTTGACCAATTAGGTGAATTAGAAAAATTAAACGCCAAATTTGACCAACTCAAAAAAGCTGCGGCATACGGACTATCCTCAAATGACCTTTCTCAAAAAACATATGGTCTTTTAACAACAGGGGCTAGAGAAAAATTATTTAAAGATGAAAATAACCCTAATGGAATGATTCCAGAATCGGTTTTAAAAACAGAAAACTGGAGAGATATGACCAATAAAATGACATCATCAATTTCTCTTGGGTTTGAAGAGGCATATAAAAAATTATCAACTATTAATAGTATGGCTGATATTCCCGCTGTTCTTAATGACCTTGGAAATATGGCAATGACTGCTTTAGGTGGATTAACTTTTGATAAAGTAATGGCTGAGTTTGAAAAAACAAAAACAGGATCAACAAACGGTATTGTGGGAAATTCAGGTGTAAATACAACAAATGTTAATGCGGTTAACTCAAACACAACAAACTCAAGTTTAAATAATACTAATAACACAAATGTTAATAATGTTACACCACCAATACCACAAGAATTAAATTTAAATGAAAAAGTCACGGTTGATGTAAATGTTAATTTAGACCCAGCATCAAAAGACCAGGCGTTAACATCTTTGATGAACCAGGCTCTTACTAAATTCTTTGGACCTGAAGGTGGAAACCAAAATATTGCGTTCGTATTAAACGAAATTGAAAAACAAAAAACCCAAAATAATTTAGTTCAAAGCAATGTACCTCAATAAAATTGTTTATAAAAATAAATAATCATCTATTTATTAATAAAGTAATTACATGCCAGAAAGTACATTATCATTTAATTTATCGTCGTCATTTAGGGACACATTATTGGCGAGAAATTTACAACCATATAATGTTCCGGGGGCATATACACCACCGGCAGGTAATTTAACCTATGAGATATCACCACTCCAAGACATTTCGGTAATAGATTCACCTAATGAATTGATTGGAACAACCGTACAGGCAAATAATCTATACACATTAAACGAATATGGTCCTGAAGGTGGATATAGTAATATTATTAACACTAATAATCCACCATTACCGGTAACTCCTAATCAAGGAGAGTATGGTCAAGATGATGCTCAGATTGATTTACTTAATGAATTCTACATTGATACCGCATACATAAAAAATATTTATGGTCCGGAAAGTGGGTATAAAGACCTTATTATTTTAACTGATAATATTAGTGATTTACAATATTTTTTACCATATTCTGTAACAAATGATAACTTATTTGTATCGGCACCAATTAACTTTTTATATTCGGTATATAGTCCTTACGATATATTATTCTCAAACGACCCATCAGGTTCGGCAGGTTCTTTATCTCAAGATTCATTTTTAGCTCAAATTGCCGCAAAAAAATTAAAAGATGCGTTTACTGAGAGAATAAATACTGAAATATATCAAGCGACTTTAGGTAGTGTTGGTTTAGACGCATTACAAGACCCTTTTGAAGCGTCTTTAGTTGCGACAGGACAACAACCCTTAATTACTAAAAACTGGAAAATTACGGTTCCAGAAAACCCGGTACTTGCCGCAGTTTCATTTGCAAATAGATTAAGTGGGACTTATTTCCCCGTTTCATTCATACCTGGAGATTATTTTAACCAACAGTTTCAAATAATATCACCACAAACAGAAAACGCTCTTAATGTTACAAATAATTTAACCGGAGGTGCTTTAGGGTCAATTCTTAATAAATATAGAAACCCTTCAGAGTTATTTGTTGCAAATACTGGTTATGGACAAAAATCTGTTTTATTTAAAAGTTTAGATTATAACCTTTACAGACCAAAATACGAAAGAGGTCTTGTTCTTGGGATAACTAATGCTATTTCTAATTTATTAGGTAATAGTGATAAAGGTGGAGGTTATTACGTTGGTAGTGACCAAGCAGAACCATCAACGATTAATTCACCAGCAAACGAAGTTCCTTCAGATAGATTTGGAAGACAACAAGAAACTCCAGTATATGGTCCGGCAGAATTAGGACAATTATATGAAGGAAATATTGATAAAATCCAATTTGGATTAAAAGGGAAATCTATTTCCAATCAAGGAGGAATTGCCGGACAATTTATTTGGACCTCACCAAAATATAAAGATAATTTAGGGTTTAAAGTTAAACCTGGTGGAGACCCGGTTAAAATTGATAGCGAATACAATTCGGTTAAAGGGGAATTTAATAGTGATACACAATCGGATGATTTTGAATTTAAAGGAGGATCAATATTAGATAATACCCAAAGATTAGTTGAATCCGCAGATAACGTTAGTGGTGAAAAAAGATTAAAACATGTTGGAAATGCAATCAACCAAATTTCAAAAGTATTCAACGACGGATACAAAGAAATGACAAAAGGTTCTCAGGTTATTGCTTATTACGATAGTGTAACAAATGAAAATACAATAGGTATTGATGGTACCGAAGTTGGTATGGAATACTGTAGAGTATTTCAAAAAGACACTCCGTACTACACATTTGCTGATTTACAAAAAACAGATGGTATAACAACATCAGGTAGAAGATTTAACAATTCGGTATTTGATAATACATATAATTTAAATATTGCACCACTTAGAGGTATTGAGTCCACTAACATTAGAGATGGTAAGGTAAAAAAATATATGTTCTCACTTGAGAACTTGGCGTGGAGAACATCCGACCAACCAGGGTTTACTTATGATGAGTTACCTGTTTGTGAAAGAGGACCAAATGGAGGAAGAATTATGTGGTTTCCACCATATGCACTTTCCTTTAATGAATCTTCTACCGCTAGTTGGAACCCAACATCATTTTTAGGAAGGCCAGAACCTATATATACTTATAAAAATACAACAAGAAGTGGAAGTTTAAGTTGGTTGGTTGTTGTTGATAGTCCTGCGGCTATGAATACAATTATTGAAAAACAGTTAGCGAATTTGTCTGAAGCACAAGTTGATTCAATTATGGATTCGTTTTTTGCGGGTTGTGTTAAATATGATTTATATGATTTAGCAGCAAAATTTAATACTATTCCGGTAAACCAACTTTATACATATCAAGAATTATTACAAAGCCCTAGATTAACGGAGGAACAAAAATATGATATTTTAAATGAAATACCTAAAAATCAGGCACCACCAATCAATGGGTCTGATGATCCAACATTTAGTACCGGTAATCAAGTAACAACGGAAAATGGTGGAGGAACCCAAGCGAACAACACAACTGCAACTTCAGATTCTTCTGAACAAATTGAAACGGATATTTTAAAACAATTTGAAGGGTTTGGGTTTTATTTTGATAATGACTATCCTACTGGTACAGGTTCTTGGGAGACAGAACTAACTTCAGATTACCAATCTTGGTATGACAAATATTTAGGAAGAAAACCAACTTATGCTGGTAATTCGGCACCGGCAAAAGTTAAAAGTGGTAGCGATACTTTTAAAAAAAGTGCCGTAATTCCATTCTTTGATGATGTGGTTATTGGAAATTTTAAAACTATAACTAATGATTTATTACCTAAATTAAAAGAAATTATAATAGATAAAGAAGGAACTGTAACACTTGAATTACAAGGTTCGGCTTCCGCACCAGCATCACCATCATACAATGTTAATTTATCAAAAAGAAGAAATAGCGTTGTTCTTAATTGGTTTAGAAAACAAACAATTGGGGACATAAAAATAAGTCAATTAGAAACCGAAAAGAAAATAATTTTTACATTTAACTCAAGTGGAGAAAAGTTTATAATACCACAATCTAACAAAGGAGGAGGAGTTGGAGTTGACTGTACAAAAAATATTATAGACGTTAATTTGGGTTATGTAACTAACAACTCACAATGGTATAGCTTTCCCGCAATGGTTTGTCGTAGAGTGGGTATTAATGTTATAAAAGCCACCATAAAAAAAGAAAAACCAAAACTTAAATATAAATGTCTTTCACCAGGACAATGTGCTCAGGCTGAGGACGGAACTTTTGATACCGAACAAGAATGTTTATCTAGTGGTGGTTGTCAAAAACCAGTAATGGGTTGGTCTTGTATTGATAATGTCTGTAAAGAAGTTCCTAATGGTATTTACGCAACAAAAGAATTGTGTAAATGTGAATCAACATCGGTTAAAAGATGGAAATGTCTTGGAACTGGTCAAAAATGTGTGCCGGCAGCGGAAACAGATTTAGTTGACACATTTACTGGAGAAACTGATTGTAATGAAATTTGTGGTAATATACCACCACCCCCACCACCCCCACCACCAAAGGTTAATAAGGAAATTAAAGAAGGAATATCTAAAAAAGTATTAAGGTATTTGTTCTCTGAATGTGATTATTTTGAGGTTATTAAGGAAACAAACCCAATGATATATTCCAGTATTAAAGATAAAATCAAATATTTTAGCCCAGCATTTCACTCAACAACACCTGAAGGATTAAATGCTCGTTTAACCTTTTTACAACAATGTGTTAGACCGGGACAAACAATTCCTGTTATTGGACCAGACGGTAAACCTAAATATAATGATGCAAAAAATACATCATTTGGAACACCACCGGTATTAGTATTAAGAATTGGAGATTTCTACCATACTAAGATTATACCTAACCAATTATCAATAACATATGAACCATTAGTTTATGATATAAATCCGGAAGGAATTGGTATCCAACCTATGATTGCAAAAATTAGTTTGGGATTTGATTTTATTGGTGGTCACGGATTAGCTCACCCAATACAAACGTTACAAAATGCATTATCATTTAATTATTACGCAAATACTGAAGTATATGACGAAAGAGCGGAATCAACCGAAAGCACAAAAGATAAGGATAAAGATTTGGTCTCTAAAATAATATCAAGAAAGGGGGATGATAGTTTACCAATTTCTAATATTGAGATAAATAATGTTGTTCCACAAAAAGGTGGTAGTACGATTGGTAATATATTGTCAACTAACTTATTTGATAATGGTTCTTATGAAGAAGGTGAAATAGAATATACTGCAGTGTTTAAAGAATTGTCAGATAAAACTAATAATTATTTTAAAACAATATTTAACCAACTTAAAACAATGAATGAAGTAACAAATTACCCTATGGTACAATTGGTTACTAAACAAAGAAGATATGTTGCGGGTGAATTGGCGCAATATGATGGTAATAATATACCAACAGATATCTTTGGTAAATCGTATAATGTGGAAGATAGAATTTTAAAATTGGTTAGTAAGGCCGCTAAAGACGTTAAAGACGATACAAATCCGATTATATTAAAAGTTAAAAGTAATACTTTAAATTTTCCTGATTCCGCAATTAGAGAATTAAAAAATAAATTAAAAGAAATAGTTGAATTAAGAGATGCGGATTTAAATAATGACACAATAGGATCTCAAAATGAAATAACAAAAAACCAAGAGGATTATATCCAAACTTTTAGAAAATTGGATTTAGTTAATCATAAAGTTGATGGTTATAAATTAGAAACTGGAGAATATAAGGTGTATACTCTGGTTGACAGTGGACAAACAGACGCTGATGTTTTTGACTTAATTTTAGATAATTACCAACTAAAAGTTGGTGTTGATACGTACGAATATATATTATTACTAACAGAAAAATACATTTTAGACCAAAATATTTTAAATGGTGATGATAATTTTTACCCTATTTATGAGGACGAATTTTTAACTCCAGAAACAAGTAGATTCTATTTTGTGATGTCAAACATATTTACTGATGATACTAAATTTAAATCATTTGTGGAAAGTTTAATAACTGAAAAAGTAAAACTTAATACTTTTATGGAAAAAGATATTAGAGAAGTTTGTGAAGAATTAAGAGTTTTATTTGTTAAAGAGTTTGATGCGGAGAAAAAAATATTTACGGATTTTGAAAAAAGTCCTGAATATCAAAAATATTTAAACTTTAAAATTGATACGTTTGAAACTAAATTATCATATACAACAGCTAAAAAACCAGAACACAAAGATAATCAAAAATTATTAAAACAACTTTATAGTGATTTTAACATAAATAACAATAGAGAAACGTTTAACGATAAAGTAACTTTTAATTAATATGGGAACACAATATTATAATAGATATAATCAGTTTTTATTAAATGGACAACAAACCGTTGTGTCATACGTTAATTTACCGTCAAAATCCTCGGATAAAAAATACATTTATAGGGAAGGTATGACTAGGTTAGATAAAATATCCCAACAATATTATGGAACACCATTTTTTGGTTGGTTAATACAACAAGCAAATCCAAGATATACCGGATTAGAGGCCGCAATACCAGATGGTGCAGTATTGACTATTCCATTTCCCTTACTAACTTCATTACAGGACTATAAAGGCGCAATAGACAACCACTTCTTATATTATGGTAGATAACAATGAAAATATTTTAGTAGAATTTGATTATCAAAACATATCAGTAATAGACCCCAACAAAGTAATAGACAATGAGGGTAAAGTAAAAGACCGCCTAATAAAACAAGAAGATCTTGTTTTTTATGCTAACTTAGAATGTTCGGTACTACCAAGAACAAAACTTGCGGTTGGGGTACCACAATCAGAAGCTATTAGAACAGTGTCAGTTGGTAAAATAAATTTTTTAAATCCAGGATTTAAACAGTTTTTAGATAATAGTTACACCGATGAACTAACAGGTAAAGGAGCTTTAAAAGGGGTTGGGGTTAATCAACCAAATGTAAGAATTACACAAAATCCAGATTTAAGTGATGACTATTATCTTAGTCAAACAATTATGTCTAATGGAAATCCAGGATCGGTTGACACTGGATTATTAGGGATTAATCAAATTAATATTGAATACGGTACCGATTTTTTACCGGTTATAAGTATTACAATGGAGGATGTTAAAGGACGTGCTTTATTTGAAGCCGGAGACAATTCACCATACGCCGCATTTTTTCAATTACCATACCCACTGTTTTATTTAACGGTTAAAGGTTATTTAGGAAAGGCAATTAGATTACCATTAATGTTACACACATTTAATGCGTCTTTTGACCCATCAACACATAATTTTAGAATTAATACTCAATTTTATACTTACAAATATACTATAATGGCTGATGTTAGTTGGGGTGCGATGTATGCGGTTCCATCTATGTATAGGGTTAATATACAAAGTCAAAAAACAACAACATCAAGTACATCAAATACACCAACTAAAACTGAAGAAACTTATAGTAGTTTAGGTTTACAGAAAATGAAAGAGCTTTATACCGAATATAAAGCTAAAGGATTAATTGATGATGATTTTCCGGAAATAACAGTCCTACAATTAAAAGAAAATTTAAATAAATTAATTACAAATATTGAAGAACAATTTAAGAAGAAAAATTTAAATATTCTTAATGAAGTTGATAAATATAACGAAAACTTAGGGGAGTATTCTAGTGTGGTTTATTTGTATGCAGGTCAAGATTCTTGGTCACGTAAGTATTTGGATTATAACAACATTTTTGTAAAAAACGATACAGATAAAACCGAACTATACAAATTTAAACCGGAATATAGTTCGGCGCAAGAACAAATTACCGCAATTGGTAAACTAACAGGGTTAATACAAAAATACAATAACCTACTTATTAATAATACCGCAATTGGTAAAGACATCTCAGTTCCAATAGACACAAAAATGTTTTTTACCACTGCAGGTATTGGAGATATAAACGTTAGGGAAACTTATCAAAAAAGAGCCGGATTCCAATTAACTGGGACTAGTACTAGTACAGAATATTTGGATTATAAAAAAAAATTAAATGATGAAATTTTAAACTCTGTAAACTTACAAGAATATCAAGGTTTAATATTTTTAACTGGTTATAAATCTTTTGAAGATGCAATTAAAAAGATTGATGAAAAATATAAAACAAAAAAACAAGAAGTAGAAGAAAAACTAACAAAGGAAATATCAGACCAATTTGCGAGTAAAACAAATGGATTAGGATTCCAACCTACAATTAGAAATGTCTTGGCGGTATTTTTTGCACAAGGAGAGGCATTTTTAAGAATGTTAGATGATGTACATACAAAAGCTTGGGATTTAAGAGATGACCCATTAAGAAGAAGTGCAATTTTTAGTACAAGTAGTACGGTACAAAGTGTTGATGTAAAAAATGGAGACCTTAATTCTCCTGTATACCCCTGGCCTCAAATTATTGGTGAAAATTTAATAGAAGGTAAGGAAAAATATACCCTTAAATATCCTGGAGATGATGATATCGCAAATAAACTAAGGGCTTATGTTCCTGAAATATGGCCGGAAGTACAGTTTGTTGAGGAATTTTTAAGGGGATATACAGAAAAAGAATCACCTAAATTTAGTGTTGGTGACACAAATAATGGTTTGTCAAAACCAAGAAGATTTAGTTTTAATGCAACAGAATTTACAATAGGTAATGACGTTTATCAAAATACAGAAGAAGTTAAATTCTTTTATGAGATATATGAAAGAATGTATTTAAGTTCATTCTATTCAAAATTAAATAGAGATAGTGTTAAACAATATAATGTACAAACATATGTTTCGGAATCTGAAACAACAAATTTAGTAACCGCTTTAGGTGATGACAACCCATTCTTAATACAAAAAATAAAAGAATATAATATTAATTCTGCAATTTATGGGGCGTTCTTAAAACACATTTCAAACAGTGGAGAAGGACAATCTTGGCAAAACTTCATTAGAGGAGAGTTTAATACTCCATATATTAAAAATGACGTTGATACCTCATTCTATTTTTATAAAAATTCTATTTTATTGGACAATACCGCATTACCAAACGTTGGGTTAACAAATGAAGATACTGTTGTTAATTATTTTGGTGGTAATATTGTTAATGATGAATATGATTTAACTGACTTATATCCTTTAACAAATTTAGATTGGTGCAAAGATTACCTTGCAAATGGTAAAGGAATACAATCCAAAGTTGATACTTTTAAAACTAGCGATACTCTTCAATATGATAAATCCATTAAGAGTATTAAAAATAAAAATGTATTACCTATAACTAATTTTAACTATAAAAAAAGTGTGTTTGACCAAAGTTTAAATTTACAAAATTTAACCACTTTTTATAAAAATAGAAAAATTAAAGACCAATACGCAACGGAAGGTAATTTATATTACGATAACTATAATGGTGGAGTTTACTCAGACCAGACAACATCAATGTTTAATACACCATATTTTGCAAACGCAATACAAAAAGGAGTTAATGAATTTAAATATAGTTTGATTGAAAAATCACCCTATAACATTGCAGCATATTTGTTCTTAAATAGTTTACCTTTAGCAACATTAAGAGATAAATATAGAATTTATAATTCAGATGGTTCTGTAACAAATGCTAGTTATATTTTACCATCACTTAAAAAATTTGGAGCGATACACGAAATGCCTTACGCTTGGGTTTTAAAATACGGGTCAATTTGGTATAGATATAAAAAATGGAAAGAAGATAATATTGATATTTTAGATGATGTCTGGAAAGACACTGATTATATTGGAAATTACGATCCACTTTTTTCTGCATCCACAACCCAATACCAAGTTCAAATTGATGGACAACCATATGATATTGTTTTAGATGGAACAAATACCGTTGGAACAAATGATAAAACAACAATAACTACCGGGTTTTACCCAACACTATTAGACGATTTTAATTTTTTCTTACAAGGACAAAATTTATTTAACCAATCAACAAATCTTGCTGGAACTTGTTATATAGACGGAACTTTTATGGAAGTTTTATCTATAAACTCAAACACATTAACACCAGGGGCTATAATTTCAGGTAGTAACATAAATAACTACACAACAATCATAACCCAGATTAGTGGTACTACTGGGGGACAAGGAGCTTATTATGTAACACCATCACAATCATATCCTTTTGTTGACCCAATAACATCAACACAACCATTTATAGTTACAAACCAGTATGTGTTGGGTTATAGTTCTCAATCAATACAGAATACATTAAATTCTAATTTTAGGATGGTTTTAAGTCCGACCGCATTAATCAATAAATCACAAGGATTTGATAATGGTAATAACAATAGATCATTAACAATATACCCTTGGAGTTGTTATGCGGTAAGTCCGGACCCAAATTATATTTATACATTACCTTCATTAGGTTCAAATGTTAATCAAGTTAATCAGGAGTGTTTTAACAATGCTGGTAATTTAAAAATTGAGGTAAGTAATAATCCGGCAATACATAATGGTTCTACAAGGTTATTTTGGCAATCACCAAATTACGGGTACTTCGATAATTCAAAAGTACAAAAACCACAACCTGATGAATATATAAGAGACGTATTCAATAACACCGAAGAACAAGAAAATTTTGGAATATTTGGTGACCCAGATAAGTATACAAAAATTACAGAATTATTTACAACATTTAGTCCTGAAATTCTAAATAAATTTGAAGAACAATTTTTATTATTTAGTCAATCGGTTTATGATTTCGAAAGTAATTTAAATCCAAGAAATCCTAACGTAAATGAAGAAGAGTCCTATGAAAATTTCCAAGGACTTATGAGAGCAATGTTTAAAACGGATAACCCAAAAAATTTAACTGGGTCGGCATTAATTAACACAATAAAAGAAAGTCAAAAAAATAATATACAAAAAATATTAGAATCTTTTATGGGGTATAATGTTGTATTTAAATATGGAAATCCATCAAACTTTGATAAAAAAATGTTTTACACATTTTCAAATGATTTTATTGAAGACCCATATACGTGGGGAGGATACGTCCAAAATTCACCAAATGCATTACCTTATGCTGGTGGAGGAATCACTTTAGCTCAATCAAAAACACAATACCCTATAACTTGGAATACTTTAGAAACCTATGTTGGGTTTTCTGAAATACCAAAATTAGAATATACAGATAATGGTTCTTACATTACTGATTTCTTTATTGATATGGATATGGAGTTTAGTGAAAATAATATAAAGTTATATCATCCGATGATTAAACTTTATGCGACTCAAAAACTTGCGGACCCAACTTTAAATTTGAGTAAATTTTATACCCTTATGACACAATATATTTCTAAGGGAGAACAATATATTAATTTAATTTTAGATAACACATTAGTTGGGGCAAGGGCAAAACTACCAAATGTTAAAATAACCGCAAACTCAACAGGAGTTAAATTTAAAGAATATGACGGTGATTTAGTTAGGTTGGATACTTGGGAGTCATTTAAAGCAATTAACGATAAATGGATTGCCGGAGCAGACCTTAGAAGTAAAACGTTATTTGAAGATGTCCTTTTAGTTGATAGAGCTAGTAGAGATGTTGGACAAAAAATATTCGTTGATATTTTTAAGTTAAAAACGCAGATTGAATCTATGAACTATGCAAACAATATGTTGGGAATTATAAATACAATTTTGATTGAAAATAGATTCCTAAGTTTTATTCTTCCATCATATGCTAATTTCTATAACGTACAAGACGTTTCTAAAACACCAAATCCAAGACCTGAAGGCACTTTAGAGTTTGCAAATTCTTTGTTTGGAACTCATTTAAATGTAGATTATAGAGATACTACCGCAAAATATTTATGTGTTTACTCTTATGTTCCGAGTGATAAATTGGCGATGAATAATAATGTTGATTATAAATTTAGAGATGATGCTTTTGATCTTAGAAGAGCTACGGATAACCCATTATTAGAAAGTCAAAACGGAAAAACAAATTGGGATAAATCAAATAAGGTTGTTGGATTTAATGTTGATTTTGGTCCCCAGAACCAACAGATTTTTAAACAAATGGATATTGGTCAAAATCCCGGATTACCAACTACAGAATCTTTACAGATGTTAAATCAAATGGCAAACCAATATAGAAATAGAGGTGGCGCAAGTCAGAGTGTTTCATTATACAATGTATATAGAAATAGAAGTTATGAATGTGAAATTGATATGATGGGATGTGCCTTGATACAACCATTAATGTATTTTAATTTAAGAAATATCCCAATGTTTAGTGGTCCATATATGATTACAAGCGTATCACATAGAATTAGTGAAAATGGGTTTGATACATCATTTAAAGGACAAAGACAACCTTTCTATAGTATTCCGGCAATAGATAATTTATTACAATCTTTAAGTGCGACTATTTTAACAACACTTAAGGAAAGAGTTAAAGAAGAGGATAAGAAAAATACTATTACAGAAACAAATAATAATATTAAAACCGCAACTGAAGCAACAAATAAAACTGCCGACCCTAAAGTAGTCCCAACAACAAATCAAGATTGTAGTACGTTATTAAATACGTCTTATAATACTTATACCGCAACAACACCTGTTAATACATCAATAACAATCCCAGAAGCTTACAGTAAAATTGTTAGTGCCGTTAATGCGATTACAACATTATCTAATGATGATAAGTTAAAATTTATTGATTTTATTTTTATGACTATTTGGACATATTCTATTAGTGGTAATAATTTTACAGGTCAAAATAATAATTATGGTTATGTGACCTTAGATAATAATTTTGGTGGTTCCGCAACCTATTTTAATAATTCATATTTTTGTGGAAGTTCATCAAATCTAACACAAAAACCATTTGCAAGTTTCACATCTTTTGATTCATTCTTAGAATTTTTTATTGGTAAATATAAAAGTAATGTGTCTAATTTACCTGTTCGTAATGTTGGGGATAATACCCAAATACAAACGTATATTACAGGAATGTCTAAATCTATTATGGATACTTGGCCAACAAATGGTAGTGTATGGTCAACAATGACAGAACAACCACAAAAACAAAAAATCCAAAATACAACGGATGCGTTTACCTATATACAAAATAATCAACCTAAACCAACACCTATACCAGAACCAAATCCTCCAATATTCTTGGTTGAACCAAAATATACTAATTTCAGTCCACCTCTTTTGGAATCATATACTATTAAATTAAATCCAACGGACGGTAAACGTAAAATAAGATTTGTTGAAATGTTATTATTAGGTGGGTCAAAAGCTCCGTGTGTTAATAGCGGTGGTCAAGCCGAAGTATCCGAATATATTATAAATGGAGACACATTTACAATGGATATACAAGAGATACTTGATGAGTTTGGGTGTACATCAGGACAACCAATGCAAAATTATAAAGGAACTTATTACGCTAAGTTCAGTCTTACCTCATTCCCTATATTATCAAATGGAGAACCTGACAATAGTAGAAAAGAATATTATAAAACATTTTCATTAACTTTCTCTTTTTAACTAAACTGGATATTTATAAATAAAAACATTATGAACACAAAATTAATATTGGATAACTACTTAGGTAAAAATACCAGAGTTACTGAAAAAGATAAGGGTGATGGTTATAAAGAAGTTTGTGACCTAGACACCGGAGATTGTTACACAATAAGAATGAAAGACGGACTTATTGAAAGAGTTGATAATACAATGAGACAATTTAAAAAAGTTCAAGTTGAAACTAAATCTGGAATAAAAACATTATTAAACGGTTAATATGAGTATAGAGAGAAAAATATTAGAAGAAATTAAAAGATATAGAAGTATTAATAAATATATCTTAGAACAAGGAGCACCGGTAGAAGAACTTCCACCACCTCCAGGAGGAGACTTACCACCACCTCCAGGAGGAGAAGCGCCAATTGGAGAACCAGGAGCACCACCAGCGCCAGGAGGAGACTTACCACCACCTCCAGGAGGAGATGTACCACCAGCACCAGGAGCAGAAGGACCACAACCAATTGATATTGAAACAGATAAAGATGTTGAAGAAATTGGTGGAACCAAAGATGAAGAAGGTGGAACCGAAGAATTGGATATTACTGACTTAGTAGATAGCCAAAAAACTATGGCAGACAAACAAGAAGAATATTTTAATAATTTATTCTCACAACTTGGTAATTTGGAAACAAAACTTGGTGAAATGGACCAATTAATTAGTAAAATTAATGATTTGGAAAGTAAGATTGAACAAATTAGACCAAAAACACCACAGGAAAAACTTGAACTAAGAAGTTTAGATTCAGGACCATTTAATCAAAAGTTATCTGACTTTTTTATTGACAAACAAGAAGACATGACAAAATCTGGAAAGAATGAGTATGTTTTAACTAGTGATGATGTTGAAGAATATTCACCTGACGAGATTAAGGGGTCATTTAATGACTATGAAAAAGACGAAGATATGATGTAACACTTTAGAGAGGGACATCAACAACCCTCTCTCAAATTTTTTTAAATACTTTATTGACTACCCTACTTTTTATAACTATATTTTCTACGTAAACCTTTAATAAATATATACACAATGGCGACAAACAATGTCTTAGATTCAGTTTTGGCTCAGTATGAGAGTTCAAAACAAAGTGGTTCTTCTTCCACTTCAAAAATGTCACAAGAAGAAAGAATGAAAAAATATTTTGCAGCAATCCTTAGGGATAACGAAAAGCAAGGGCAAAAAAGAATTCGTATTTTACCTACCCAAGATGGTTCTTCACCATTTAAAGAGGTTTGGTTTCACGAAATCAATGTTGATGGTAAATGGCAGAAGTTCTACGATCCAGGAAAAAATGACAACGAACGTTCACCTTTGAGTGAGGTATATGAAGAGTTAATGTCAACAGGTCGTGAATCAGACAAACAATTGGCAACACAATACAAACCACGTAAGTTTTATATTGTTAAAGTAATTGACCGTGATAACGAACAAGATGGTGTTAAATTTTGGAGATTTAAACACAATTACAAACAAGAAGGAATCTTTGATAAAATTATTCCAATCTACAAAGCAAAAGGTGATGTCGCAGATGCCGATAAAGGTAGAGACCTTATTCTTGAACTTACAAAAGCAAAAACCCCAAAAGGAGCGTTTTATACCGTAATCCAAACAGTAATGTATGATGACCCAACACCAGTTCATGAAGATGATGATAAGATGTCTGAATGGATTGAAAATGAACTTACTTGGGAAGACGTATATTCTAAAAAACAAGTTGAGTATTTAGAATCAATCGCAAGAGGAGAAACCCCAAGATGGGACTCAGATGCAGGTAAATACATCTACTCAAATACTGAGAAAGGTGAGATTTCTATGGGGGGATCTAAAAAACAAGAACCTACTAAAGTTGACCCACAAGTTAATGATGAGGTTGACGAAGAATTACCATTCTAAGTTTATTAACAACAAAAAATTAGGCGGGAACCATTTAAAGTTCCCGTTTTTTTATGTATATTTTTTATAACAAATATTGATTATTATGGCATTGAAAAAGAAAGAATTTAGTTTAGACGCAATAAAAAATAAGTTTTCTACCAAAACAAAATATAAACCCGAAAGTTTTTATAATTGTGGTGAAGCGTTTATGAACTCTTGTGGATTACCCGGACCTGTAATGGGTGGGGTTAACATGTTCTTGGGGCATTCAAACACTTCAAAAACAACGGCAATGATATTGGCGGCAGCCGATGCACAAAAGAAAGGTCATTTACCTATTCTTATTATTACTGAGAAAAAATGGAGTTGGGAACACGCAATTGAATTAGGGT
>B570J29032_109959144_pt1 | contig 18848 bp, 12 predicted proteins | sample LakMenEpi16Nov12_FD_29032 | JGI IMG/M metagenome (IMG submission 29032) | reverse complement strand
TACGGAATGGATATTTCCACAGCAGATCAAATAAAAATGATGCTGATTTTACTGGTTACCAGTAAAGGTATGGCGGGTGTGCCTAGAGCCTCTTTGGTAGTAATTGCTGGCATGCTCTCCATGTTTAAAATCCCTGGTGAGGGCTTACTTTTACTTTTAGCGGTGGATCAATTACTCGATATGGGAAGAAGTGCTACTAATGTTGTGGGTAATGCCGTTGCGAGTGCTGTTGTTGCCAAGCTTGAAGGCGAACGGTTTTAAAAAAACTTTTTAACAATCAGGACTACTTACTTTGATAGCTAGTCCACCTTTGCTGGTTTCTTTGTATTTGCTGTTCATATCTTTAGCAGTATCCCACATGGTGCTAATCACTTTGTCCAATGGCACCTTCACATTCTTAGGATCAGTTTCCAAAGCCAATTCGGCAGCATTAATAGCTTTAATTGCACCCATACTATTTCTTTCAATGCAAGGTATTTGAACCAATCCGCCAACAGGGTCGCAAGTTAAACCTAAATGATGTTCCATGGCTATTTCTGCTGCAATTAAACACTGTTGCGGTGAACCACCTAACAGTTCGCAGAGTGCTGCTGCTGCCATTGCGCTAGACACGCCAATTTCTGCCTGACAACCACCCATAGCGGCTGATATGGTTGCCCCTTTTTTAAATATACTACCAATTTCACCTGCCACCAATAAAAATTGCTTAACGTGTTCTTCGGTTGCATCATGATTTTCTATCACCATGTAATACATTAAAACCGCAGGTATCACACCCGCACTTCCGTTAGTTGGCGCTGTAACAACGCGACCAAGACTCGCATTTACTTCATTAACTGCAAGCGCAAAACAACTCACCCATTTTAAAATAGCTCTGAATTTCACTTCGGTTTCTCTAATCGCTAAAAGCCACTCCTGTGGATTAGAATATTTTAAATCGTCTTTTAAATTTTCATGCATGTCAAAAGCTCTTCGCTTCACCTCTAGTCCACCAGGCAAAATGCCTTCCGTGTGACAACCAATGTACATACACTCCAGCATGGTATGCCAAACTTTAATTAAATCTTGATGTAATTGCTCTTCCGTTCTAACGGTGCGTTCGTTATCATGAACAATTTCCGATATCTTTTTATTTTGTGTGACACAGTAATTTAATAATTCATCTGCAGTATTAATTGGATTTGGGTACAATTCAGCCCGAACGTTCTTTTTATCGGTATCTTCATTTTCTTTAATGATAAAGCCACCGCCAATAGAATAAAACGTGGAAGTATAAACAAGTTCATTTTCATTGAACGCCTCAAACGTTAAGCCATTTGGATGAAAAGGTAAAAAGTTTTTATTGAAAATGATATTGAGCTCCGGATTAAATGAAATACTCTTTTCGTTACTTAGTTTTAGTTCCTTTTTTGTTTTAATCTCATTCAAAAGAAACGGAATTTGCTCAACCGGCATGGTAACAGGGTCTTGTCCTGATAACCCCAACATAACTGCACTATCAGTTGCATGACCTTTGCCGGTTAACGACAACGAACCATATAATTGAACAGTAACCTTTGTGACTTTATGATAATAGTGCGTTTGTTTTAATTCCATTAAAAATTGCTCGGCAGCACGCCAAGGCCCTAAGGTATGCGAGCTGGAAGGACCAACTCCGATTTTTAACATGTCAAATACAGAAATATATGCCATAAGTATAAAAGTAAGGCCATATCAAAAGAAATACAAGTCTGAAAAAAGAATCAATGAACAATTAAGCGTGGAAAACGTTTACTACAAATTCGGTGTTCTTCCGCCATCAACTGGCAAATTAATCCCGTTAATATAAGCAGCAGCCGGGCTGGCTAAAAAACAAACAGCATTTGCAATTTCAGCGGCATTAGCGAAACGCGCCATCGGTATTTCTGCCAACATTTCTTTGCTTACCTCATCAGTACTGTGTTGTGTTTTGGTTGCTTTGTTTTGAATAATAGCCTCTAAACGTCCGGTTAAAGTAGCACCGGGTAATACATTGTTTACGGTAATTCCGTATTTACCAACCTCATTGGCCCATGTTTTAGCCCAATTTCCAACGGCAGCGCGCACAGTGTTACTTACACCCAAATTTGCTAATGGCGCCTTTACACTTGTTGAAATAATATTGATTATTCTTCCGTATCCACTTAATTTCATGCCTTCGAAGCAAAGTTGAGCCAATATTTGGTTGCAAATTAAATGATTACCAAACGCAGATAAAAACTCTTCTTCCTTTGCTTGCGTAATAGGCCCGCTTGGCGGACCGCCAGTATTATTAACTAAAATATTTACAGGACCATTTCGATTAATAAACGCCTGAACTAATTCTTTCAAATTTTTAGTATCGCTAAAATCAGCCACTAAATAGGAATGTAATTGATTACCGCTAACGGACAACTCAGATTTAACTTGCTTTAAACTCTGTTCATTACGTGCTATTAATACAACATTGGCACCAAGCGTTGCTAATTCAATGGCAACTGCCTTGCCTATGCCTTGTGTGCTTCCACAAACTAAAGCTGTTTTAGCTTTGAGATCTAAATTCATTAAACCAAAATTGTTACAGGATTTTCAATAAACGTTTTTAATGTTTGCAAAAATGCTGCGCCGGTTGCGCCATCTACAGTTCTGTGATCGCAAGCCAAAGAAAGCATCATGGTATTACCAGGCACAACAGCCCCATTTTTCACAACCGGTACCTGGCGAATTGCCCCAACCGAAAGTATACAAGAAGCTGGTAAGTTAACAATTGAAGTAAACGATTCTATACCAAACATACCTAAGTTAGAAACTGTAAACGTATTACCTTCCATTTCGGCAGGTTGTAATTTTTTATCTTTTGCTTTTTTAGCTAATTCTTTTGCGTCTGCTGCTATTTGCGAAAATGTTTTTTGATCAGCAAATCGAATAACCGGTACCAATAGTCCGTCTTCCACTGCTACAGCCATGCCAATATGAATGTGAGAATAGTAACGTACTTTATCTCCCATCCATGAAGTATTAACTTGCGGGTGTTTACGAAGCGCGGCAGCACAAGCTTTAATAACCATATCATTAAAAGATACTTTTGTGTCTGGCATGGCATTAATTGCATTTCTGGAAGCGATGGCATTGTCCATATCAACTTCAATGTTTAAATAAAATACCGGCACCGTTGTTGTAGATTCTACTAAACGACGTGCAATGGTTTTGCGCATTTGCGAAGCCTGCACATCTTCAAATCCTTCGGTACCTGAATTTACAAAACTTACAGATTGTTGTTTTGAACCAGCTGTTTGTGCAGCAGAACCTTTAAAATTCTCAATGTCAGACTTTGTAATCCGGCCATTGTCACCTGTACCCGTTACCTTACTTAAATCAATACCTTTTTCTTTTGCTAAAGCTTTTGCAAGAGGTGATGCTTTTATTCTATCTGAATTATTAGTTAATAGTGAGTTATTATTAGCGGTTTTAACTTCACTTACGCTAGTTGCTGACTCTTTTTGCCCTCCTGCAACGGCCTTTTCACTATTCCCTGACGTTTGCTTACTATTAACGGCATTCAAAATAGCATTCACATCTTCCCCACCTTTGCCAAGTATTGCAATAATTGAATCAACCGGCACTGATTGTTTTTCTTGAACACCAATGTGTATTAAAACACCATCCTGGAATGATTCAAATTCCATGGTGGCTTTATCAGTGGCTATATCTGCCAAAAGCTCTCCGCTCTTAACTTTATCGCCCACTTTTTTATGCCATTTCTCCAACACGCCATCCGTCATGGTATCGCTTAACTTTGGCATACGAACTACTTCAACCCCGGCAGGTAATGTTAAACTAGAACTGTTGGATGATAAATTATTCGCATCCGATTCTTTAACAACCGCCGCTTCATTTCTCATTTCTAATTTATCATTTAACATTCCGGTTATATCCTCCCCTTCTTTTCCTAAAATGGCAATAATAGCATCTACCGGTACGGCTTGTTTTTCAGGAATACCAATGTGTAAAAGCACACCATCTTGAAAAGACTCAAACTCCATAGTAGCTTTATCTGTAGCGATATCAGCTAATAAATCACCACTTTTTATTTTGTCACCAACTTTTTTATGCCATTTTTCAATAACACCATCGGTCATGGTATCGCTTAATTTCGGCATTCTTACTATTTCAGCCATAGCTTATAATTAGTTTATTAGTTAATTGGTTAATGAGATAATTATATTATCTAATTGGCTCATTAACTCATTGTCTCATTTTAATCTTTAATAAAAGGATAATTCGGTTCTGAATAAACATCTTCAAATAACTCATGTGGTTCTGGGTATGGACTTTCCTCAGCAAACTGAACACTTTCGTCAACCAGTGCTTTTACACGTGCTTCAACTGCTTCAATACCTGCTTCATCAATCCACTTGTTGGCTTGCAACGTAGCTAATACCTTTAAAATCGGATCTTGTTCCTGATACTCTTTTACCTCTTCTTTCGTTCGGTATGTTTGAGCATCGCTCATACTATGTCCTTTGTAACGGTAGGTCTTCATTTCCAAAAACGTAGGCCCATCACCTCTGCGAGCCCTTGCTACAGCTTCTTCCATGGCTTCGTGAACGGCTTCAACGGTTAATCCATCAACCGGCTTGCTTGGCATATCGTACGCTAATCCAAGCTTCCAGAGATCGGTAACATTACTTGTTCTTTCAACTGAAGTTCCCATTGCGTATTGATTATTTTCAACAATAAATACAACTGGTAACTTCCAAGTCATAGCCATATTAAACGCTTCGTGAAGCGCTCCTTGCCTAACAGCACCATCACCCATACTACAAACACACACATTATCGGTACCTAAATATTTTTCAGCGAAAGCAATTCCGGCCCCTAGTGGTACCTGTCCGCCAACAATACCGTGACCTCCAACAAAATTATGCTCCTTACTAAATATATGCATACTTCCCCCTTTACCCTTACTACAGCCTGTTATTTTTGCATACATTTCGGCCATTACGTATTTTGGGTGCATGCCTAATCCGATAGGATGTGCATGATCACGATAGGCTGTGATGTGCTTATCTTCTTTTTTAGTAGCACTTACGGTTCCGGCCACAATGGCTTCCTGACCGATGTACAAGTGGCAAAAACCTTTAATTTTTTGCTGAACATAAACTTGTCCTGTTTTTTCTTCAAATTTACGCATCAATAACATTGACTCGTACCATTTCAAATATTGCTCTTTTGAAAATTTTAATTGTTTTGCTGAGACTTTAGCCATTGCTAATTTATATTAGTGAAGTAGCAAATTTAACATAAAATAATTGTGATACATAGCATAATTGCAAAAAAGTAAGTAAAACAAAAGTGCCAAATAAAGCTAAGGTTAAGATTGGAAAAGGAAATTTATCCCATTCTATTCATTTGGAATACCAAATGAATAAACGATGTAAGAAAATCAACCCTTTGTTCAGAAATACCTGAAACCCAAAAGGTGATTTTCTAAATCGGGATATACCCAACTAATGCAGTTAGTTCGGCTCATGCTTCGCCTTCAAATGCATAAATTGGGTTTAAAGAATTCTTGTCTAGTTAATTTGAGAAAAGTAATTGAAATAAATCATCCAAATAATGCATAGGAAATTGTTATTTCAAAAATCTATAAAATCTGATAGTTATTAATGATCAGCATACAAATCATTTTTTTATTGAAGTAATTAAACAACTCTATTCGCTTAAATATTTGTTTTTCAGACACTTAAAACACCGCTTAAAACAACTAACTACTAATTTGTTTTATTTATTAATGTATTTTCTTAAAAAATGTTCTGTAGGCAGCAGTGCTTTTTGGATGCGTTTAGCATAGTTAATGGAATCAAGAATTTCCTTTTGTTTTTCCAACACCAAATCTTTTTGGCTTTCGGCGATTTTTCTCTGTTTCTCAATTTCAACTTTTTGATTTTGAGTAACCTTGAATCGATTAAACATAACGATACCAAAAACAAGCATAAGAAGTAGACCAATAACCAAAAAGTATTTTTGGGTTTCTTCTTGTTTTAGTTTTAATGCACTAACCTTCTTTTCTTCGGCAACCTTAACACTATCGGCAGTTGCTTTAATTTCGAATTCCCGTTGAATGACATTCCTAACACTTGCTTTTCTGGTATTTTCATTGCTAATGCTATCCTTAAAAAGATGATATAATTTATAATTTTTATATGCCGAACTAAAATTATTGGTTGCTGAATCAACCTGAGATAACGTATAAGCTGTTAAATAAATATTTTTGGGGTAACCGATTTCTTGGGATAACTTCAAGGCACTATCTAAGTATGTTCTAGCCAATTTGTGATTTTGGGTTAAAAAATGGATTTTACCTATGTGATATTGCAAATAAGCTATCCCTTCCTGTGAAGAGATTTCACGGGCAATGGCTAAACTTTTCTGATAATAACCCAAAGCCTCAGTCAATTCAGTTTGCTTTTCGAGGAATAGACCAATGTTATTCAAAACCACTGAAATTCCAGACTTGTTATTTAAAACTTCATACAAAGCTAAACTCTTGTTTAACCATAATTTGGCTTCCACCAACTTATATTGATCTAGGTAAATTACCCCAATAAAATTTGATGCAGAAGCCATGTTTAATTTCTCATCAACCTTTTGGCTTGCTGAATACGCTTTGTTAAAATATGACAAAGCATTCTCCTTATCACCCTGATCCCTGTATATAGAACCCAAACTAATTAAATCGAAAGAAACATTTTTTAAATTATTAATTTTAGTATTTAACTTTAAGCTGATATTAAAGTGGTTTATTGCTTCAAAAATGTTACCTTGATTCGAATACAGCAATCCCAATCTATTATTACAATCTGCTATTGATTGAGCTTTATTTAATAAGGCAAATAATTCAAGAGCTGATTTATAGTGCTTGATAGCATCACTTGTCAATTGCTTTTGTTCAAATAAATCTCCACAATCAAAGTAACATGTTGCTATAAAACCTGAATCTCGATTCATCTTAGCAAATTTTATACTAAGTTCTACTTGATTTTTAAATTTATGTAAATCCAAATCTACATCACTTGAAATGATTGATTTTAAAAAATAAATATCAGAAAGGTAATCAAAGCGTTTAAATTTTTGTGCTGTTGGTATGATAGAATCCCAATAAGCATGTCTATTTATTCTAAAATAATTACCATATTGAATTTTGTTACGTATCCAAACAGTATCCTTCTGTAAAGTATTTATGTCACTTATGTTTGAAAAAGTCTTTACAGAAGATTGCGACCTAATAAACTGGGATATAAGGATAAAGCAGAATAAAAATTTCTTCACCGGATGAAATTAAGCATTAAAGTTCTTATTAAACAAAAAAGACTGCCGAAACAGTCTTAATTTATTTTTTATTTAATTAGCTTTTAAAATCCCAGGTTTCCAAAAACTTGGTTGTATAGTTACCGGCTTTAAAATCTTCGTTATTCATTAGTTTGAGGTGAAATGGAATAGTTGTTTTTACTCCTTCAATTACATATTCACTTAATGCACGGTGCATTTTGGCTATGGCCTCTTCACGAGTTTGAGCAACAGTAATTAACTTACCTACCATACTATCATAATTGGGAGGAATTGTATAACCACTGTAAACATGTGAATCTACGCGTATGCCATGTCCACCCGGTGTGTGTAAAGTAGTTATTTTACCGGGGCTTGGTGTAAAATTCATGAATGGGTTTTCGGCATTGATACGGCATTCAATGGCATGTAATTGCGGGTAGTAGTTTTTTCCGCTGATCGGAACGCCTGCCGCTACTAATATTTGTTCTCGAATTAAATCATAATCAATTACCTCTTCTGTAATTGGGTGCTCCACCTGAATACGTGTATTCATTTCCATAAAGTAGAAATTACGGTGTTTGTCAACCAAAAACTCAACTGTTCCAACGCCTTCGTATTTAATGGAAAGCGCGGCTTTAATAGCGGCCTCACCCATTGCGTCACGAAGTTCTGGAGTCATAAATGGGCTTGGTGTTTCTTCAACTAATTTTTGATGACGGCGTTGAATGCTGCAATCACGTTCACTTAAGTGACAGGCTTTACCGTACTGATCTCCAACTATTTGAATTTCAATATGACGTGGTTCTTCAATGAATTTTTCCATGTACATGGCACCATTTCCAAACGCAGCTTCAGCTTCTTTACTTGCACTTTCGTAGTTAGGTTGTAAATCTTCTTCTTTCCAGATGATACGCATACCTCTACCGCCCCCACCTGCCGTAGCCTTAATGATAACAGGGTATCCAATTCGTTTCGCATCTTTTTTAGCTTGCTCAATGTCAGTGATTAAGCCATCAGAACCCGGTACACAAGGCACACCGGCGGCAATCATGGTAGCTTTAGCATTGCTTTTATCCCCCATTTTATTAATCATTTCGGGACTGGCACCAATAAACTTAATTTTATTTTGGGCACAAATCTCACTGAATTTGGCATTTTCACTTAAAAAGCCATAACCTGGGTGGATTGCATCGGCGTTTGTGATTTCGGCGGCTGCAATGATATTAGCCATATTCAAATAGCTTTCTTTACTTGGCGGTGGGCCGATACAAACAGCCTCATCAGCAAATTTAACATGTAAACTATCTTTGTCTACAGTTGAATATACGGCAACCGTTTTAATACCCATCTCTTTACAAGTTCTAATAACACGTAAAGCAATTTCGCCACGGTTGGCAATCAAAATTTTTTTAAACATACCTGTAAGTAATTTAAGTTAAATATTATAGATTAAAGATGAAATCTGTTAATCAAATAATAATTTTTAATCTTTAATTTATAATCAATTAAGATGGGTCTACTAAGAATAATGGTTGATCGTATTCAACAGGAGTAGCATCATTAACCAATACTTTAACGATTTTTCCTTTTACGTCGCTCTCAATTTCATTAAAAAGCTTCATGGCTTCGATAATACAAACTGTTTTTCCGGCAGTAATTTCGTCGCCAACGTTAATAAAAGGTGGTTTATCAGGGCCGGCACTTCTGTAAAATGTGCCAATCATAGGGCTTTTGATTGTAATGTATTTACTCTCATCTGAACCGGAATTGTTATTAGCCGGCGTTTTTGATTCGGATGATGGTAAAACATTTGATTGAGTAGCTTGAGTTACCGGTGTTGCAATAATTTGAGGTTGAGCTACAACTGGTGCAGCTTGCATAACAACCTGCTGCTGTGTAGTTACTTTTGGAGTTCTGATTACGATTTTAACCTCTTTTGTTTCTAATTCTACTTCACTTACGCCGCTTTTAGAAACAAACTTTATTAAGTCTTGAATTTCCGTTAATTTCATTTTAAAATTGTGTTTTAGTTAGTGGGGCAAAAGTAATGGTAATTTTGATTTTTTAAAGCTTTTTTTATGTTTTTATTAACAAAAAAGCTGTTTTTTCGTAAAAAAAACAGCTTTTTTGTAAAAATACTCTAATACTATGCTTTAAGTTCCTAATAATGTCTTTTTTGCATCAGCTAAAATATCAAATGTTTTTTCTTTTGTTGCAGCCTCTGCATAAACTCTTAAAACAGGCTCGGTGCCACTTGCCCTAATCATTAGCCAGGTATTCTCATCAAAAAAGTACTTATAACCATCCAAATCATCTACTCGGCTAACTTTGTACTTCCCAAATTCTGTGTAACTTCCCGATTTACATTTAGATAATACTTGCTGTTTAATGGCTTCATCTATATATAAATCATTTCTCTCGAACCAAAACGTGCCTGTAATATCGTAAACCTCCTGAATTAACTCTTTAAGGCTTTTTCCGGTTTTAGCCATAAATTCCCAAATCGTTAAACCCATCCAAATACCATCCCTTTCAGGGATATGGCCTTTAATTGCAATTCCACCACTTTCCTCACCGCCTACTAATACATCTTCCTTAACCATAATGCCGCAAATGTATTTAAATCCAATTTTTACAACATCCAGTGGTAAATTATAATGTGCACACATGTTCTTAATTTTTACGGTTGTGCTAAACGCAGTAGCTACCTTGCCATTTAAACCTTTGTATTTCTTTAAGTAATGAATTAATAACAAAATGATGTGATGCGAGTCAACAAAATTTCCTTCATTATCGTAAAGTCCTATTCTATCAGCGTCACCATCAGTTGCTAATCCACATGAAATATCACCTTTTGATTTTATGAAATTACTAAACTCTAAAAGGTTTTTATGAATAGGTTCCGGCGCCTGACCATGGAAGCCTGGGTTGTGGTCATTGTGCAAATGATGAATTTCAGGAAATAACTTAAACATAACGCGTTGTCCGGCTCCAAACATACTATCATACGCCAAATTTAATTTAGCTTTTTTAATAGCTGCGATATCAAAATTAGACTCTACATGTTTAATGTAAAGTTCTTCCAAATTCACTATTTCCAACAAACCATTTTTTTCGGATTCAGTTAAATTAACTGAATTATAATTGGTGTTTGCCTTTTCCGGTATCAAATCTTCAACTTCCTGAACTTGATCAGGTCCGAGAGGACCACCGTAATGGGCTTTAATTTTATAACCATTGTAGCTTGGTGGGTTGTGACTGGCAGTTAAAATAATGCCAAGGTTCGTTTTATATTTAACCGCTCCAAGTGATATCATTGGTGTACTTACAAAACCTCTGGCTAAAAGAACTTTAATACCATTAGCTATAAATACTTTTGCTGTTGTTTCGGCAAATAATTCACCTGCAAACCTGCAATCATGCCCAACCACTACAATAGGTTTATTATTAGACGCTAAAAGCCATTTAGAAGTTGCCTCTGTTACCCTTGCAACGTTTTCTACTGTAAAATCCTGAGCAATGATTGCTCGCCATCCATCCGTACCGAATTTAATTTTATCCATATTGTTATTAATGCTTAATATTTTGAGCTATTTGCGCTGCGATTGATTTGAACTCTTCTGTGGTAAATTTTAGTTTTTGATTATTGAAATTACAATCATTTAAAGAATTTATTGGGATTAAGTGAACATGGGCGTGAGGAACCTCTAAGCCAATCACCTGCAAACTAATTCTGTTGCATGGAATCGCAGATTTAAGAGCCGAGGCTAACTTATAAGAGAAGTTCATTAAACTTGTGTAGTTTTCTGTCGGTAATTCAAATAGTTGATCTATCTCTAACTTAGGGACAACCAAAGTATGACCTTTCTTTAGAGGAAAAATATCTAAAAAGGCAATGTTATGTTCATCTTCTGCCACTTTATAACATGGGATTTCGCCGGAAATAATTTTTGAAAATATACTGGACATTAAATGCTAATGTTGTGAACTTCAAATGTAACCATTCCTGCAGGTACCTGAACATCTACTTTTTCTCCTACCTTTTTACCTAATAAAGCTTTTCCTATTGGTGAATCAACCGATATTTTTCCGGCCTTTAAGTCCGCCTCAGATTGAGCAACTAAGGTATACTTCATGGAGGCACCATTATTTGTATTTTTTATAGTTACTGTTGTTAAAATACTTACTTTGCTTAAATCTAATTGCGTTTCATCAACAATTCGGGCGTTAGCAATTATTTCCTCCATTTTCGCAATTTTAACTTCAAGTAAGGCTTGAGCTTCTCTGGCAGCGTCATACTCTGCATTTTCACTTAAATCGCCCTTATCTCTGGCTTCTGCCACGGCGTTTGTACAATTTTTACGTTCCACTGTTTTTAAGTGGTGTAAATCATCCTTAAGTTTTTTAAGGCTTTCTTCGGTATAATATCCAAGTTGTGACATAATCTAAACTTTATATAAACAAAGAATCCCGTCTCAATTTAATCGAGATTCGGGACTCAAATTCTTACTAACAAAGATAAGAAAAATATTCTTACAAATTCAATCTTAACCCAAAAGTATGAGAACCTCCAAATGGATTAGTAAATCTGTAAGAGTAATCTAAGCCTATTGTAGATTTTTTTTCGTTGAAAGGAACTTCAAAAGTTGCTCCAAGTGCAGGACCTGTAAATGCAGTTCTTCTTTCAGTTTCGCTGGTGATACCTTTTTCATACATGTATCCGCCTCTTAACATTAACATATCTTTCCATCCATACTCTACTCCGAATAAAAAATTATCATAAGTAAATGAATTAGAGGTAAATGTTCCATTAAAAGTAATTCTGTGCTTTTTAGAAACACCTGTACTGTCCTTAATCAAATACCAGTCATAGCTAGAACCAATGTTAACTAGAGCAGGTAATTCGAATGCGCTAGAGCGATTGTTCACTGTTAATTCATAATTGTTGCCATAATTCACGCGAGCCTGTCTACTCAAACCATCTCCACGGTAAGTCATTTTTGGTCCCCAGTTTTTAAGTGCAATACCGATATGGATATGATCATATTTACCTGTATGGTATTGAATACCAGCATCCAAAGCTATACCTCTTGCTGCAACGTTTGGAATTTGCTCACTAATTAATTTAACATTAATTCCACCAAAAATATTGTCAGAAAACATTTTTGCATAGGACATACTAATATTATAAAAAGTAGGAGAATAAGTTCCTAAACCACCTTCAGGTTGTTCCTCGGTTGTAATATCTATCTTCCCGGCATTAATACTCATTACGCCAAAACCTATTGTACTGGTTTCGCCAATCCCTTGGGTTAAACCAAAAGTGTTAATAAAAATATCAGTACCTTGTAACCAGTTGGCACGGTTTATTATTACTTCTGTTTTTCTGGTAAAAGCAGTTCCGGCAATATTTAAAAACTGTGCTTCCAATCCGCGAACTTTAGCAGAGTTGGAACCAACCATCCCTGAATTTCTTGCGTATGGATTTATCAACAACTGACTTGCTCCTGCTTGACCAGCGCGTTCAGGATTACCTGCAAACGCTGTAGCTGTAATGGTTAACCCAAAAAACAAGCTTTTATATTTTAAATTTTTAATCATATTTCAGCAATTTAAATTACGTATTAATAATTTTGAACATCAAGTGGTCTAACAACACCAAACCATTTAACAATTTTCTCCCCAATGCCCGGAGCATCTATATGGAAAATATATAAACCACTTGCAATAGTTATGTTGCTTTGGTTTTTCAAATCCCAATCCATATAAGGACTACGTTTTGTTTGTTTAATATCCGTGTTTCCAATTAACTGATCCTCTTGATCAGTTACATCACGTTTAAGTGTACGAACCAAAGTTCCGTTCATTGTGAAAATCTTAACTGTACATTTACTTGGAAGGTTAGTGATTCTCACACGATTATCAACACGATTGGTTTCATAAGATGAACTTCCGTAATAAGGATTAGGTACAATTCTTATTAAATCAAGTGCATTCTTAGAAACATCTGCCTGATTAAACAATGTTGCAATATCTGATGTATTGAATTTATACATTGGAATATTGTTATTCTGAGGCGTAGTTGAAACAATGGTAGTTTGTTGTGCAGCATTTGTGACAGTTGTTAAAGCACCAGCAACTAGTGCATTTCCTAAACCAGACACTACTGCAGATGTAGCTGTACTTACACCACTAAATCCGTATCTGTATGGTTTTGAAACATTAATGTTAATTCTAACATCTGATGGCATATTTGCAGGGTCTTTAAACGAAACACCATTCGCAAGTAACGGCATTGAAACCCACATGATATCTCTTTCTAATGAATTTAAAGGCATTGCGGCAGCGCCTTGGAAAATCTCAGTCGTATTGTAGTATTTTTTAAATACATCCATTACGTAGGCTCCATTGTCATATCTAGGAACACCGGCAACAGTATTAACTAAACTGTTTGGACCGGAAGCCAAAGACCAAGGAGGACCAGACGCTGAACCTGCTGCTATAAATTGTGCGTCTGTTGGAAACACACCTTTTGATGTGTTGGCACCAAATACATAGATAAAATGTTTTCCGCCAAATGCAAAACTGAAAGGGCTACTTGTACTTGATGTAGGATTCCATATCATATCGTCTCCATTATTTGTTCTTTGGTAGCTATCCTCACCAAACATCATGTTTAAACGCTCTCCGGTTTCTGTACATATTGCATAGCCAGGGAACCATCCCATACCTGTTTCAGAGATAAAATTAGGAGCGTTCGGATCAGTGCTTACACCACTTCCGCTTGCAGCATAGTTACCGTTTTTATCTACTGAAGCATGTTTACGAGGTGAAAAGAATACTGCGTTGCCTTCACTTAGTTCAGCTCTCTCTTGCATTTCAATTACCGGACAACGTGTCCACTTTGATTTATCGCGCGTTAAAACTATCAAAACACTGCTTAATTTTCTTAAATCACAATTTAATAATTGTGGTACGCTTCTAGATACAGTTCCGTAATAGTCACGAACCTCGGTAGTTAAATTAGGTGATTTTTTCGCTTCACCCCAAACTGCACTTGAGAAACCCGGCCCACCAAATACCCTTGCGAACCCAGTATTTGGAGTAGCTCCTGCGGTAATACTGTATATCGAAGAAGTTAATGCATAAGGAGCCCAAGTACCATTTAAAATATTGGCGAAACGTTTTTCCGGATCCATGAAAACATATCCATCCCCTATTTTTCTATAGTATGCATCAGCACCAACATCTAATGATAAACCGGAGAAACTAAAACTACTACCTTTTGTTGATCCTGATTTGATCCAATTAGTTGGGCTTCCACCATCGTCATCACGCACCGGATTAAACCAATTTCCTGCACCGTTAGCATATTCAATGCTTGCACCTAGGAAAGATGCAGCATCAGGGCCTGTGTAAGATTCATCATAAGTATTTAAATCAACAAACTTATTTACTTCACCAGCCGGATCAGCTACCTGACGAATACTCAAAGACAAGCCAATCTCAGGAAAGAAAAATTCATTGTTAACTTTTATAGGTTGGTAAAAATAATCAGCAACAGTTCCGCTTGGTGTTGCAATAATTTTTCCATCAGGATTATTCGGATAATATTTTTTACCACTTCCTTCATCAATTAAAACCCAACTTGTTGAATCGGTATTTAAATCACCAAGGTAACGGGTAGTTGTTCCTGTAGGTAATGAAAGTGTGTTGGTTGCAGTTGTATTTTTAAGATTATTTTTAATAAACTTAAATGTGAAGTTAGAATTAACAACATTTAAAGGGTCAACAACTTTAATGTTAATTGGTCCACTACCATTTTCATATGTAATTTCAGGCACAAAATTATTAGCAACAATTGCATCTTCCGAGGCTTTGGTTAATCTTAAACTATTACCGCCATTACCTTGTCCTTCAATACGTGTAATTTTAGGTCCAAAACCAAAGGCTGATTGCATTAAAGTACCACCTTTTTCTGTATCAGTTATATTCGGAATACCGGCAGCTTTTTTAAACTTTCTTCCTTCTAGGTAAGGTCTTTTTTGTCCTAAAAAGTTAGCATCCGGGTTAGTAGATGGACTCACGTTATTAGCATAAGTTAAATAATTATTATGAGCATAAGCAACTGAAATAAAATAATAAGTTTTATTGTTAACAAAACGTTTATTATCAGAAGTAGAGAAAGCGTCATCTTGTAACTTAAAAGTAGTTACTATTCCATTATCAGCACCATCAACTTTAATTTTAGGAACGATATCACCAATATTGTTGTCAATTTCCCAGTTGATTAATCTACTGATACCATTTTTAATATCACATTGGAAAACAGGTTTAGCTTTGGTAACGTCACCTAAATCAGTTGAACTTACATTTGCATCTTTTACTTGATAAACAATGTATCCTTCAAAGCGGAATTTTTTATCAGGGTTAGCTAATGCTTGAACTGTAGAACTTGGGTCAGATAAAATAGAAATATCCTCTTCAACATAATCATTGTTATACACACTATAGTTGTTGCTTCCTTTTTTATTAGTTAAGTAAATTAATAATTCTCTATCCAACTCTTGAACTAACATGTCTGGCGCTTCAGGACCATCTAATAATTTAAAGCATTTATCAAATAAAGCCTGTGCTTTATCATCAGCGGCTAAAAGTAATTTAATTGATTCTAAATTACCGCCTTTAATTGGTGATTGTGCCCATGGCATACCAAATGTAATATCATTTACTGCACCTGGTTTTAACGTGAATGGACCTGCAGATTGCAAGAAGCGTCTGTCCCCGGCTAAGTTACCTGCACCACGCTCGGTCCAACCAGTATTAGAAACTGGATCACCATCATAAACATAAATTGCCGGTGCAGTGCCACCGTAACCATTACCACCTTGTGTAAAAGGTGAACCATCCTTCCAAAAACCTGTCATGAAATTATAATAGTGAATGGCAATATCCGGATTAACTGTTTGTGGTGGAAACGCACCAATACTGTTGTTATAATAAGTAAAACGGCTCATTTGAATGGTTTCGCCATCTTCATCTAATTGACCATCGTTGTCATTGTCAATTGCATCTGTAGGGTCAGCTAAAGGTCCTTTAAAGAAATCACAACCTAAAGCCGGAGGAAAATCACCATAACCACGAACACCTGATGCAGTTTCGTCAAAAGCATCAGCATTGTAGATGTACCCTAAACCTCTTGAAACGTCACAACCAACATAATCATCTAAATAATAACCTAAATCAGCGTCATTCCAAATAGTAAAATAGGTTTTGTTTAATGTAAATGAAGAGCGATTATGAATTTCGTAGTTATAGAAAGTCATGTTATTAATTTCGTCATTTGTTTTAAAGGCAAATGCTTGCGCTCTTACTTCCACACCAATAGGAACACCTTGAGTTTCAGTGTGAATTCCACCTTTATCATTAAATACCCAAAATAATGTTTGATCACCAAACAACTTAGATTTACAAAAACCTCTGCTATCTTTTAAAGCTAAATTTTTCACATCATAATCCGGGTAGTCACCGGCAGATGGATTATAACCAGGAATACCATCAACATCTTGATAAGGTGCCAAATAAAATCCTTGTCCTTTAAAAATATCTCCATTCCCAGGCCAATTAGTTATTGCTGTTGTTAAAGGTCCTGTCTTATTAACCCAACCATCAACTTCAGCTCTTGTCATGTTGTATAATTGATCATACTTTAAACATTCGTCGGCTGAAATATTTGCATTGGTTGTATCTAAAGGTCCTGGCCAAAAATCAATACCGTTTTGGCGATAGGTCATTGCTGCAACCTTTAATGAACCACCAGCATCTAAACCACCAAGCCAAATAGAGCCTGCAAAGCTTGAAGAAACACCGTCAGATAACTTCTCCGTTTTTGGGACAATGTAACGTGCGTTACCATCACCAAACAAATTCCACCACATGTCACCACCGGTGTAAATGATTGTTCTAACATTGTTAATTTTTAACTCCTGACTTGATTTAGGCGCTGCACAATTGCTTAGCACCTTTCCACCAAGGTTACCAGAAGAGGCTACTCTTTCTGATCCAGCCTTTTCACGAGCATAAAAAGCTGTACTTGATAAAATTAATAGATTTAAGACTACTTTTTTCATATTATCTTTTTTTATCAATTATTAAAATTCAAATAACAAACCAATACGGGTTTGACGAGGTAAATTATAGTTACCAGGGTTATTAATTCTGATGGTATATAAATCTGTAAACGCAACAGCGCTGTTAGCAATTGCTAAGGCTGCAGCAGCTTGAGTAGATGTTAAATAACCATCATCATCAGGATTACCAGTGAAGCTGTATACGTTTAATACATTCCTTCTGTTTAAAACATTTAATACCTGTAAATAAATGTTTAAGTTAGCCGTTTTCTTTTCTTCATCAGTTCCTTTACCCCACTTAAGCGGAACGTTTTTGTCTATTCTTAAGTTAGTTCTGAAGTTCCAAGGTTTAGAAGAACCGTTAATTGAACCTAAAATATTAGATCTGGCACCGGTTAAAGGCACAGCTTGACTCCAACGGGTATATGGAGTACCTGAACCAACTAAGAATGATAAGTTGATACCTACATCTGATAAAATCTGAATAACTTTACCTGCTTTGTTTTTGAAAGTTGGACCTTTGTAATCTTTTTCAGAACCAAAACGGTAGTCATAGTTTAATACAAAACTATGTCTTTGGTCGAAATCTAAAGGTTGTAAAATTCTTAAGTTTGGTTGACCTGTGCTTGCTAAGTTTGCACCTGAGTTAGCATTGGAACCCGAACCGTCAGCAAATTGCAAAGTGTAGTTAAAGTTAATTCTTGAACCACCTGTTCTTCGGAAATCGAAAGCGGCCGAAATACCTTTAGTAGTTCCGAAGTCGATGTTATCAAACATGATATAAGTACGAGGATAAGCACCTACGATAACGCGTTGATTGATCATATTACTCATCTCACGATAAAAAGAAGTAATAGTCAATGATGCATTTTTTCTTTCATTTAATACTTGAGCGAAACCTAACTCATAATCAACTGTTTTTTGAGGACGTTGATTTGGATTGGTGATAACCGGATTAGAGCTTGAAGCATCTAGGAAATAATAATCCAATGGGCTCAATAAACTGTTTGTAGGACGTTGAGTTAAGATATCGTAATGTGCAAAAAAGTTAGCAACGTCAGATATAGGAAAAGAAAATGCTATACGAGGCATTGCGTTAACAGCTGCAATGTAACTTGTAAATGCCCCTGTACTCATTTTTTTATCATAATTTGCTTTATCCTTGTAAAGTGGAATTGGACGCCCATCACTAGATTGAATTAATGTTGGGTCACTAATTTCGTTACCTTGCGCATCAAACCATTTTTCACCATCTCTAAAGCCGGTGATTGAACTTGGTGATTTACCACCTTGAGGATTTTGAGCAATATAAACGGCAGCGTCTTTGCTAATGTTTGCTGGAATATTATCTGAAAAACCAGCAGGTAAATAATCTAAAGATTTTAAGTC
>B570J29032_109959148_pt1 | contig 18934 bp, 14 predicted proteins | sample LakMenEpi16Nov12_FD_29032 | JGI IMG/M metagenome (IMG submission 29032) | reverse complement strand
TATTATATATTGGTGTAGTGGCTGTTGTGGATAACGTAATAGCTGAATTTAAGCAAGTAATTACACCACCTGTGCTTGGGGTGTTGGTAGTCGTGTTATTAATAGCAGCAACAGTTATTGTTGTAAAATTTCTACAACCATTTATGGTTGCGGTAACACTCATGTTGTAGCTACCTCCAACATTAACACTTGCATTCGCTGAGTTTCCACCACTCACAACACTTGGGCCTGACCACGTGTAAGTAACGCCACTGGTTGGACTTCCACTCAAAACAACAGTTGGTGTTGCGCAGTTAAGTACTGTGTTGGCTGTAATACTTAACGGTGATGGAATGGTGGTATTAATTGGAACCGAAACTGTTGTTACATTGGTAGACGTACATCCCGCCGTTGAAGTAACTGTGAGTGAAAAAGGCCCGGGACCATTTACCGTTGGATTTGCAGAGGTTCCACCGCTGATTATTCCTGTTCCACTCCAGTTATAAGTCCCGCCTCCTGACCCGGATAATATCTGAGTAGGATTAGCACAGGTGATACTGGCCGGTGAAGTACCTGCGTTAGCAATTGGAAGTGGGTTTAGTGTGATTTGTCTTGTATAGGACTGAACAGCACAACCATTCGGCTGAGTAATACTCACGGTGTAAATTGTGTTTCCAACCACAGTTGGTGTAGCAACTATCGATGGGCTTGTAGAAGATCCGCCAATAGCGCCTGAGGTACTGGCAGTCCAGGAATAGGTTGAACCAGCTACTGCATTTGAGGTCACTAAATTGAGAGTTTGATTTTGACAGATGGCAGCTGAAGACGCATTGAGTGTGGCAACTTGGACACCGGTTAATGGTGTAACGGTGTAATCACAATAGTTTCCGGCATAACCGTCAATCATAATATAATAGTCGTTTCCTATCGTTAGTGGAGTTGATGCACCAATTGTAAAAGACGTAGCAGAGGTACTTTGACTTATACAACTAGAAACGGGAGAGAAGGTATTACAATTAGAGGAATTTAGAAGAAGCATTTGAATTCCGCTGGAAGAGGAACTACAATTACCCACATTAACGGAAAAAGTTGGTAAAGTAGCATTAGCTTTAAACACAATCCAACTGTTATTTTCTATTGAACCACAAAATGGGCCTGCAGGAAAAAATGTATTTGGAAAGTTGTTAAACTCGCCATTTGAAATAGCAATAAGTTCATTATCAGCCGTAAACCAACCGCCAGTGTTTCCGCAATAAGGATCTGTATCACAAATCCTGGTTGCAGAAGAGCAAATGTCTGAAGCAGGCGAATTTCCTGCACAACCCGTAGGAGGACACCCAATAATAGCAGAGTAACCTTCACCAATATTATTGTCGGTATTAGTTGTGAAACGTATTGTGATGACACCGGTTGCAGAGGTTACAAAATTTCCTAAACTTGTATAAGTGTTAGTGAAAGTTGCTAACAAAGGACCACCTGTACCAACGCCTTGATAAACACGAACAAAATCGCCTGTATTTAAGTCTAAATAAGTAAAATTAATTCGAATTGGTGTTCCCGGAGTGCCGCTTTGAAAAGTATTCCAATGATCATCTCCTTGAAAGTAACCTAAAAAGGTACAAAACGGAGGATCATAGCACGCTAAATCGTTACCGACGTTTCCTTTACATGTTGTAAATACACTTCCACCCGGTGGAGTTAAAATATAAGTTTGAGCATAGAATTTACTCCAGAACAAAAGAAGTAAGGTGAATAATTTAAGATGTATATATTTTTTCATATTTAATTCTATTATCAATTAGAAATACATGATTGGTTATTTATCTTTTAATTTCAGCAGGGATGTTTTGTTTTTCAACTACAATTATTTTTTGATTTTTTAATTCTTCTGCAGTAATCTGTCTGCCATCGTAAAGCACCCTGTTCAAACTTAAAAATTTCAATAATTGTGAAATTTGTGTTAAGGATATAGGCGAAGTTGAATTGTAGTAAATCGAACCGATTTTATATTCTTCTGAATAACCACTTTTAAAGGTATTTAAACCAGCAAACGACTTTGATTTTTGTACATAAGAATTAAAATCTGCTTGACTAACATTCAAAATTCTAAAATAAAATCCGGAGCCGTTGCTATTGTTTTTGATTCTTGGACTGAAAATTTCCGCAGTTGTTTCTTGAGATTGCATTGATAAGGAGCCACCAATAAAAATCAGAAGTAATAAAAGTTTGTTCATAAACTTGAAGTTTAATAATTTGATCACACTAAATTAATAAAAAAATCGACAAACAGAAGAAAAAACAGCATTAAAATCCTAAATTGATTTAGACAGAAATAGCAAGCTGGCAAAAGAGTTCTACCCCAACTTTTAGGGCAGTTTCATCTATATTAAAATTTGATGTGTGAACACCCGCGGTGATATTGTTTTGTTTATTGCCAGTACCTAATCTAAAAAAACAACTTGGAACGGCTTGTGAAATAAATGAAAAATCTTCTGCTGTCATGCGTAAAGGGAGTTCTACAACGTTGCTTTGCCCTAATAATGAAACAGCAACTTGTTTGCATTTTTCCGTTAAGGATTCGTTATTAACCAAGTATGGATACCCATGCACAATTTTTAAATCAGATGTTGCATTGTATTTATCTGAAATTGATTTTACGATTTCTTCTAATCTTTCATGCACCTTTTTTCGCCATATTTCATCCATGGTTCGGAAGGTGCCTTCTAATTTTACTGAATTCGGAATTACGTTGGTAGCACCTTCTCCACTAATCTTACCAAAGGCAATAACCGTTGGAATATCAGTAATTGGTTTTACCATAAATTCAGTTTGAATTGATAATAAGATCTCGGATGCAATTAATAAAGGATTTATATACTCAGAGGGCATAGCTGCATGACCGCCTTTGCCATTTACGGTTATATAAAGTTCGTCTGTACTCGCCATGTACATGCCAGATTTAAAACCAACATTACCTGCTTCTAAATTTGGAAATACATGCAATGCTATGGCTTTATCAACTTTTGGATTTTCAAGCACTCCTCCCTCGATCATCAATTTGGCACCGCCGGGTAATACTTCTTCGCCGGGTTGAAACATAATTTTAATTGTGCCATTGAAGTGCTCCTTAAATTCATTTAATATAATTGCGGCACCTAAGGCACAGGTTGTATGTGCATCATGCCCACAGGCATGCATTATACCTTCATTTTTTGATTTATAATCAATGTTATTTGTTTCAACAATGGGAAGCGCGTCCATGTCGCCACGCACAAGTATACATTTACTGTTTGGGTTTTTTCCTAAAATGGTTGCAAGGATGCCGGTTCCTGCGATTTGAGATTTAAATGTAATCTGATGTTTAATAAGTTGTGATTGAATAAATTCACTTGTTTTGAATTCCTGAAAAGATAATTCAGGATATTGATGTAAATGTCTTCGAACTTCAACTAGATAAGGATATAATTCGTCAACTCTTTTCTTTATTTCCTGAACAAGAATCATTTTATTTATTAAGAAGCATTTTAATTCCAATCAGAATTATTATTGCTCCGAATATTTGTTTAATAATTTTTGTATCAATATGCACAACCGTTTTTCCACCGAAATAGCTGCCAATAATAAAAGTAGCAGCAATTATTCCGGCAGTTTTATAATCTATGTATCCTGCCTTGTAATAATTATATACACCAAGAAAACCAATTGGGAATAAGAACATAAATAAGGTAGTTCCTTGAGCCATTTTTTGATTCATATTCAATAAATAAACCAATACAGGAACAATTATAATACCTCCACCAATACCAATTAATCCACTTAAATAACCTGCCAGTAAACCAACCCCTAATAAAATTATAATTTCGCCCATTTTAAAAATCTGTTGCTAAAGAAATATGAACCTGTGCTTTATCAGAAACTTTTAACTCATCAATACCCCAGCCCAAGTCCAGTCTGATAAAATAACCAAATAATTTAGATCTAACTCCAAATCCTGCGCCTCCAACTAGAGGACTTCTTGGGTTACTTATTTCTAATATGATATTCGTGCCTTGTTGTAAATAGTATTGAACGTTTTTAGTGTTCTCTTCACTTAATGGATTCCAATCTGTCCATGCCATACCAAGATCACCAAATCCTATTAGTTGCAAGTTATTCAGGAAATCAGATCTAAATGGTGTGCTGAATAAATATCTGACAATTGGTATGCGGAGTTCGGAATTATATACTAAAAAATTATTTCCATTTCTGATGTTTTGCTTGAAGCCTCTGAGGTTAGTGGCTAATGTTTGAAATCCATACTGTTCAGGTCGTACAACATTGATGTTATTGTTAAAACTAGGAAGCAACCAATTATCTACGCCCCCTAAATAATAAATTAGTCGCTGTGTTCCTGCACTTGTTCCTCCAGCGATACGATTACACCAAGTAATTTGCCGGCTAACTTTTAAATAGTGTCTTGCATCAAAACCCGCAGTAAAAAAATCATCGCCGCTGCTTTCTAAAAACTTCCAATACTCAGTAAATGCTTTGAAGCGGAAGCCATTTAATATATTAAGCATTACAGCACGTGTGTTATCAAACACGTATTCAGCTTTAAATCCTGCCATGCTTTGGAACTGATTTGGAAAAGGCAGGAACACATCGTTGTTTGATAATAGCACTAAGCGATCATTCCTATAAAGTGCAGACATTTTAATTGCAGATACTTCACTGAAGGGATATTTTAAAGAGTATCTGGCTGTATGTGTATTGGTTTTTCCATAGAGGTTATCAACTATGTCAGGAAAGAGTGGCACTCTCCTGAACGTTTGTCTACCTATGGCAAATTCATGATCAATTCGTTTTTTTCTGTATTCATATTGCAACATAAACTCGTTATCGAATGTGAAATTTAATCGATAACCACCAATAATTCTTTGATCCTCGAATAAATCACTAATGCCTACTTTATTCATTATGTTAAAGCCAGGATTTAAAAAAATGGGCGATCCTGATGGATTAAAAAATTGGTAATTATTATTGAGAAATGAATTATCGAGTTGATTAACGATGTAATCAGTATAGAAAGAAGTAAAATAATTTTTTTGAATAGGAAAATTTAATGTTTTATTGGTAGGGTTGGATTTTATTTTAACTAGGGAATCTTTAGATGAGTTTTGATCTTTAAGTGTTGGGTTAGAGTTAATAATAGGTTCATTTTTCTTTTTCTCATTATTTAAAGTGTAATTGTCAAAATCAATGCCTTCTGTTTTTGTTTCGGATTTATCAACTTTACCTGTTTCATCTATTGGCTTAACTTCTTTAAAATTAGCGGGATCAGTAATTACAGGACGTACTGATGTTTTAAACCAAGTGTTTTTAGGTGGTTTGATGCCACTTAAAGTGTTGTATTTTGGTAACGGATTAACTAAAATCATGTCTTTACCGTTTGCAAAAATTAAATCAACAACATGTGTTCCAAAAAAATTAATATTTTGTTCAAGGATATTACGGTCGTAATTGGTAACAGGGCTAGATTTAAAGAAATAGCGGTAATGTTCTGTGGTGTCGACAAATGAAATGGAGGAGTCAAATTGGGCTATGTAACGATTGTATATGCCGTTGTTATCTGCTAAATATGTAATTAAATCTTTGTTATAGTTTTGTGGTTGCGTTTCGTTAATGTCTGGAGTATTAGTTACCCTCACTAATGTTTTACTTGAAAAAGGATATGTTGCCATGAATAAATCCATGTTACGATTAATTTTCACAAAATAATTAGCATCATCTTTAGGCTTAATGGTATCAATTTGCCTGTTACTTTCAAATACTAATTGTTTTGTGCCTTTTACAAATACTGGATTATTGTCATCCCAAATATCATTTGTTAATTGCTCTATTCCTCCAGTATTTATGCTATAAACAAAAATATCACTCTGACCCTTACCTTTCTTAACCGCACTTATTGCCAATTTTTTTCCATCAGGACTATAAGAGATTGAATTAATTTTTTCAAATCCTGTTATATTTTTAGTTATTTTTTCTTTTGTCTCGATATCATTAAGAACTAAAACTAATTGATTTTTCTTTTCGTAAACCAAAGCAATTAAGTTGCCTTTAGGGTTCCATGCCAAAAGCGGGTAATTATAGTCTTCAATCATTTCAACTTTAGGCCCATACTTAAGTAACCTTGTTTGCTTTCCGGTTGTAACATCATTTAAAAATACTTTTATTTGGTTTAACTCATTTTGGGCATACAACACTTGCTTACCATCCGGACTAATTTTCACTTGATAATAATGTCTTGTTGCCTTGTATTTTTTTAGAAGGCTATTATTGTTGATTGGAGATTTGCGCCCTGTATCCTGAAATGAAAAGAGTCTTCGGTTGTATGAATCATTAAAATCATAGACCAAATTATTTAAATTAATGCCTAAAACAAAAAGCAAAGCATTGTCAGGGCTTCTTGTAGCTCGTGTCATGGATAACAAGTCTTTGATAGATGTTTCACCATAGGTATCAACTATATAGTACCATAAGCCATAACCTGCGTTGGTAGCTTGATTACCGGTTAGTTTGTTGAATTTAGAGAAATGATCATTTTTTGCTGCGTCATATAGAAGGTTATCACTGTAAGTTGTCCAGCCTTCCGACAGATATTTAACTAAGCCTTTAGAATACCATTCAGGGACACTCAGTAACGCAGAATTTCGCCACATTTCACCAATATTACCACCGTAAAGTATTTGGTTAATAAAAACTTCGGCAATTGCTGCTCTTAATTGTCGATCTAGGTCTGCATGAGAACCATTAAAATAGACAAACAATTTATCTCCAACTATTTTTGTGATTCCGCCAGTGTTGCTCTGCTCTGCTAAACTTAGGCCAATGTTACTCTGTTTAAAGTCGGTTTGGTTGTTGTAAACAATGATGTTTAATTTATCTTGAAGGCTATAATCTAATCGTTTTTCAAGTACAGGGATAATTTTATCTACTGAAACACTTACATATTTGGCAATTTCAATACCACCTTGGTAATTGTAGACTCTATATTTATCGTAATCTAAATAGGTCCAAACAAAATCTTGATATTGGATTCTGTTTTTTCCGAAATCCATTTGATGGCCAAAATAAAATTGGGCATTTGTTTTTAATGAAATTATTAGCAGAAAAAATAAAACGAGCGATCCCCTCACCATAAAGTTTGATTACCTAATAAAGGTATTACATTTTTTTTAATCTAACAACAAATCGTTATTAAATTCTAGTCCTAAATCAATGGCAGAGCTACCGGCAATTCCATTAATTGATCCTTTGATGTGACTGGCGTTTAACAGTACTTTTTCTAGTTGTTTTTCGCGTGTTTTCCATAGTTTTTCCATGGCCTCTCTCTCTTTTTGAATCATTAGTTTCATGCTTAAAAAGCCCTCTCTAATTGCTTGCCATTGTTCGTTAAACTCGTTACTTGTTAAATAATTATAAAGCATGGTCATTTTTTCGCCTTTATTTTCTTGACTGGCGGATGCAGCATGAATTTTAATAATGCCATCTCGTAGTAAATAAGATAGTGATTTAATTTCATTAAACCTACAAATCCAAACACCATCCTTAAACCCGAACATGGTCATGTCTTTTGGCATAGCTTCGGTTACAATAACTGCCAGATCGGCCTGTTGTAAACGCATATCGGCTTTTGCCTTATCAATCCATTCATTTGAAAAAGCTTTGGTTCTTTTACTCTCGTAGCTTATTTTACCGCAAATCTGGGCAGCACTGTTTTTTACAATTTGGATACAGTCTGCTCCCTTTGTCCCTTTTGCAACCGGTTCAATTGAATCAAATGGATAGGTAGATTTTAATAATTCCTCAAGCGCAATTTCCTGAACTTCTCCTTGAAGTTGCATACTGCCTTGTTCAATTTTACGCCTCATTTCCTCAACTTGCTTTTTTTGATCTTCTAATGCTTTTTTGTATTCGTTAATTGTTTGCTGTGTTTCATTTTCTTTTAACTGAATTTTTTCTAATTCTTGTTTTCGAATTTGTTCAATCATTTCAACCCTTTGAGCTTGGAGTAATTTTTGAACATTAATTTCAATTTCCTCCTCCTTGTTTTTTAGTTGCATTTCTTTTTTCAAAAACTCAAGTTCTTTTTTGCGGGCTTCTTCTAATTTTTTCTCATTATTCTCTTCCTTTTCTTTAAGAAGCTTTATTTCATTTTCAAATTTAAGTGTTAAACCTTTTTTAGTTTCCTCCTCAACTTGAAGTTTCAATTTAGATAGTTCAGTTGTAAACTTTAAGTTAATTTCCTCTTCTTTTTTTTTATAGTCTTCCTCTTTTTTTTGCTGCCATTCAGTTAGCTTGTGTTTATATTCTTTTTGAAGTTCATCCTTCATGGCTTTATTCAATTCAAATTCGGTTTGGCAGTTAGGGCATATAATTGTTGAATTGTTACTCATAACATATTTATTTTTTCGAGTAAATTTATCGATTTATTCTTTTTATTTGTTATAAATATTTCACCTAATGAAGAAGTTAACTTTGGTAAGGCATGCAAAAAGTGATTGGGGCACGGATTTCTTAAAAGACATTGATAGACCTTTAAATGAGAGAGGTTACAGGGATGCTTATCTTATGAGTGAATGGTATAAAAAAAACAAAACTTTGCCGCAATTAATTCTTTCCAGTTCAGCAACTCGTGCTTTAAGCACCGCACTAATTTTTTCAAGAACATTCGACAAAGAATTATCAATAACAATTAATAGCAAACTCTATGAATCTACAGTTGCCAATGCTAAATCAATAATTGCAGAACTTGATGCAACTGTTACGCACGTAATGTTATTTGGTCATAATCCATTCATAACCGGTTTATCAAATGAGCTTTCTTCAGAATTATATTTTGATAACATTCCAACATGTGGACTGGTTGAGTTTGAATTTAGTTGCAATAAGTGGAATGAATTCAATAGTAATCCTATTAAACAGCTATTTCATCAATTTCCAAAACAATTTTAAAACATGAAAAAGAAGTCCTTGCCTTTTATTAACAGAGAAATCAGTTGGTTATCTTTTAATGAGCGCGTTCTGCAGGAGGCAGCCGATCAAACAACACCTTTAATTGAGAGATTAAAATTTTTGGGAATTTTTAGTAACAATAGAGATGAGTTTTATAGAGTTCGAGTAGCTACAATTAAACGCCTTACGAAGTTAGGAAAAAAGGCAGTTGAAATTTATGGGGAGGATCCTAAGGATCTTTTGGTAAAACTACAAAGGCGAGTTATTGAACAGCAAAATAAATTCGAAGCTATTTATCAAGAATTATTAATTGAACTAAAGAAAAGCAATGTTTTTATTCTAAATGAACAGCAGTTAAGTTCACAACAAGAACAATACATTACCGAATATTTTAACAACGAGGTAGTATCATTGCTTTATCCTCTCATGATTGATGATAACAAGCCTTTCCCATACATGAAGGATAAGGCCAGTTATATGTATATTAAATTGGAATCTATTGTAGGCAGTACCAAGTTTAAATACGCATTAATTGAAATTCCTTCACGTACCAGTCGTTTTGTTGTAATGCCCAAGCAAGGCAACAAACATTATATTATTCTTATTGATGATGTTATCAGGCATAATACAGATTTAATATTTAAAGTATTTGGATATAAAACGGTTGAAGCATATAACATTAAACTTACCAGAGATGCTGAATTAGATATTGACAGTGATGTGAGCAAAAGTATGATTGAAAAAATATCTAGTAGTGTAAAAGCCAGGAAACAGGGTCAACCGGTAAGGTTTGTTTACGACGCAGCAATGCCAGGTGATATGTTAAGATATATCATGCGTAAATTAGGAATGAACAAAAAGGATAATGCAATTCCTGGCGGCAGATATCACAACTTTAAAGACTTTATTGGATTTCCTAATCTTGGAGATTCTAAATTAGTTTATAATCATCCTCCGGCACTTCAACATAAACTACTAGAGTCTAATACCAACACTATTATGAGTGTTGTTAAGTCTAAAGACTTGTTACTTCATTATCCATATCATACGTATAATCATATCATTAATCTTTTAAGGGAAGCTTCCATCGATCCTAATGTAGAAAGTATCAAAATTACGCTTTACCGTGTAGCAGATTCTAGTAAAATTGCAAATGCATTAGTTAATGCTGTAAAAAATGGTAAAAAAGTAATTGTTTTGGTTGAGTTACAAGCTCGTTTTGATGAAGAGAATAATATCTATTGGGCAAATAAGTTGTCGGAAGAAGGGGCAAAGGTGATTTATGGGGTACCCGGTTTAAAAGTACACTCTAAACTTTGTTTGATTACATCGAGAGAAAAAGGTAAAACGAGTTATTGTGGACATATTGGCACCGGCAACTTTAATGAAAAAACAGCTAGAATTTATACTGATTTTACACTTCTCACCTGTAATAAAAATATATGTGAGGAATTAAACAAGGTTTTCGATTTTTATGAAAATAATTTTAAAGTTGCAGATTTTAAGCATCTAGTGGTTGCTCCATTTTACATGCGTAAGATATTTATTGAATTAATTGATAAAGAAATTCATAATGCTAAAAAGAAAAAGCCTGCTTATATAATCTTAAAAATGAATAGTCTTGTTGATAAGGAAATGATCGAGAAGTTATATGATGCAAGCAAGGCTGGTGTAAAAGTTACCTTAATTGTAAGAGGAATTTGTTCACTGGTAACTGGTCTTGAAGGTTGGAGCGACAATATTACAGCATATAGCATCGTTGATAAATATTTGGAGCATGCAAGGGTATTTGTTTTTGCTAACGACGGCGCTGAAAAAATTTTCATTTCAAGCGCAGATTGGATGAGTCGAAATTTGGATAGTAGAAGTGAAGTAGCGGTGCCAATTTACGATGAAGAAATTCGAAAACAATTAAAAGACATTCTAAACATTCAACTAAGTGGTAATACGAAAGTAAGGATATTAGATAAAAAACAAGAAAATATTTATAAGAGGCAACAACCAGGTGAAAAGAAAGTAAGGGTGCAAGATGAGATATACAATTATTTGTCAGTAACTACAACAAAAGGAAAATTAAATACAAAATCTAAGGCATTAATATTAAATTAATATGGTTTTTGCAGCAATTGACATAGGAAGTAATGCCATGCGACTACTTTTTAGTAGGGTAACTGTAGTTGATGGTAAACCACATTACACAAAAGAGGAATTAATAAGAATGCCAATACGCTTAGGGGAAGACGTATTTTTAACCGGAAAAATTTCTGATGAAAAGGCAGATCGATTAATTAATGCATTAAAAGGTTTTCATTATTTAATATTGTCTTACGGCATTATTTCTTATCGTGCTGTAGCTACTAGTGCTATGCGCGATGCAACTAATGGGGAAGATTTGCTTAAAAGAATAAAAGAGGAATCTAAAATTAATCTTGAAATTATAGATGGAAAACTCGAAGCTGCTTTAGTTTTTAGTAATCACATCGAAGAATTATTGAACCCGAATTATGCTTACATGTATATCGATGTAGGTGGAGGTAGCACAGAATTAACCCTATACTATGATAATAAAGTTATTACTTCAAGATCCTTTAACATTGGAACAGTTAGGATGGTTTTGGATAAAGTAGATAAAGTAGAATGGGATGAAATGAAAGCATGGGTTAAAAGAAACACTGTAGGAATTCATCCGCTAAGTGCGATTGGTTCAGGTGGCAACATCAATAAAATTTTTAAAATGAGTGGCAAAAAAGAAACCAAGCATTTAAGCTTTGATAGATTAAAAGGAATTTACGAAATGCTCAGCTCATACACAGTTCAAGAACGGATAGAACGTTTAGATTTAAAACCAGATCGGGCTGATGTTATTGTTCATGCTGCTAAAATTTTCTTGAGCGTAATGAAACATGGTGATATTGAAAAAGTGTATGTGCCTCAGGTTGGTTTATCTGATGGCCTTATACATGATTTGTATGAAAATCATATTAAGAAGCAATAGTGGATTACGGTTTCATACAGTTTAGTTTAATTGATGCCATTGATATTTTTTTGGTAGCACTATTGCTGTATGCTGCATATACGCTTGCTAGAGGAACAAATGCGGTTAAAATATTTTTCGGATTTGGAATTATTTATGTATTTTATATTGTTATAAACGCCATTGAATTGAAGTTACTAAGTTCTATCTTAAGTAAGTTTATTAACGTTGGTGTTATTGCTATCATGATAGTGTTTCAGCAAGAGATTAGGAAATTTTTACTATACATTGGATCCAATGAATTTTTAAAAAATAATGGATGGCGTAACTTAATTAAGTTTGGATTTAAATCATCAAGCAATCAAGGGAATCAACTGGATATTGAAGCAATTGTTGATGCATGTTTTAAAATGAGCAAAACAAAAACAGGAGCATTAATAGTCATTGCCAGAAAGACAGATTTAAAACTGTACATAAATACAGGTGATCAGCTCGATTCGAGTATTTCAAGTAGAATGATTGAAAATATTTTCTTTAAAAACTCACCAATGCATGATGGGGCTATGATAATTGCTGATAATAGAATAGTTGCTACTCGTTGCGTTCTTCCTGTAACTGAGAAAGAAAATTTTCCTGCACATTATGGAATGCGACACCGCGCCGCAGTTGGTATTACCGAAACAACTGATGCTTTGGCCATCAGCGTTAGTGAACAAACAGGAAATGTATCTCTTACAATGGCTGGAGAGATTAACGCCGAATTGAGCCCTGAAAAATTGAGGTACTTATTGGAAAAGAATATAACTTCGGTTGAATAAAGTCTAATTAATTCTTACTTTAATTAATGTGTAACAGAATCCGAAGATTTAAGCTCAATCCCTTGCTTTTTATAGAAGGATTTTACCATGAAACCATAAATAGCAAGGTAAGCAAAGCAAAATAACGTGGTGACGTAACTAAGATGTGGATTTGTTAAGTCGGCAATAAATCCTTGTAAAGGCGGTATAATGGCTCCGCCTAAAATCATCATCACCAATAATGATGATGCCTGGTTGGTGTATTTTCCAAGGCCATTTATAGCTAATGTAAAAATACAAGGCCACATGACTGAGCAAAATAAACCACCACTTAAGAAGCAAAATAGCGCAACGGTTCCTGAGGTTAATAAACCAAGGGTCATCATTAACACAGCGCAAAGTGCAAGAACGGTAAGTGTTTTAGCCGGATGATCTCCAAACAGTACAAATAAAACTGAAACGCCGATGATTGCGGGTAGGTGATACACAAATTCACATACATCGCTTCCTCTCAGGTAATTAACACCTAAGATGATAGCGAATGCTATGAGTGGAACAATTAGTTTAAGTATTGTTTTTGTTATTGCTTTTAACTTAAAAACTTCTAATGCACCAACCCATCTGCCTATCATTAAACTTCCCCAATACAACGAAATGTAATGTGATATTTTTTCTTTTGGTAAATTTTTTATCGATTGAAGTTCAAGTAGAGTGCCCATGTTACTTTGTATGGTTACTTCTACACCCACATAAACAAAGATGGCAAGCATACCCCATACTAGTTGAGGATATTTTAAAGCGCCTAAGCCTGATTCTATTTTTTCGGTGTTTCTGATATTAGGCAAACTGCTAAAATAAAGTACTGCCGAACAAATTAAAAACAACGCACAAAGTATAATAGCCGGTGTTATTACCGCGTCTAGAGAGCTTGTTTTAATATCTGGTGTATTAATGTTACCAAATAAAGCGTAGCTTAATAAAACAGGACCAATGGTTGTACCAAAAGAATTAATGCCTCCGGCAAGATTTAAACGTTGCGAACCGGTTGAAGGATCTCCAAAGTTGATAACAAAAGGGTTAGCTACAATTTGTTGAATGGCAAAACCAAATCCGATTGTAAATAAGGCTATCATAAACAGTATAAATGAACTTTGATTTGCTGCCGGAATAAAAAGTAAGGCTCCAATTGATGAAATCAATAACCCAAGTATAAGCGCATTTTTATAACCGATTTTATTAATGGGGTCGGTGCCGGCAGATGAAAAACCAAAGTAAAGCAGAGAGCCTACAAAGTATGAAATGTAGAAGGCTGTATCTATTAATTGAGACTGAAAGTTGGTTAAAACAAATTTATCTTTAAATAATGGAATTAAAATCCCATTACTGGCTGCTACAAATCCCCAGAAAAAGAAAACAGTAATTAAAGCTATGAAAGACGATTGATTTTTAGATGACATAGATTGAAATTAATTAATAAATCATTCTGCTATTATACAGTAAAATACTTTTATTAACATTTCGTTTTTTACTAGTTCGTTACTATACTAATTTCAGAATGACTAAAATTTAATACTTTTAAGTATGCAACTATTAACACCAAAAAATTTTAACGATTACGAATTAATTGACTGTGGTGATTTTGAAAAATTAGAACGATTCGGTAAATACATAACTATTAGACCGGAGCCACAGGCTGTTTGGAGTAAAAGATATGACATTAAGGAATGGGAAAAATTAGCACATGTGAAATTTATTCCTAAAAGCAGCAGCAGTGGCGACTGGAAAATGCTTAAAAAGATGCCCGAACAATGGACAATTGATTATGCATTCAATTCTAGTTCAAAGATTACACTGCGCTTAGGATTAACCTCATTTAAACATGTAGGTGTTTTTCCGGAGCAAGCTGTTAATTGGCAAAAGATTTACACTTTTTTAAGTCAGCAAAAAGGAGCTAAGTTTTTAAATTTATTTGCTTATACCGGTGCTGCAAGTGTTGCGGCTAGAGCTGCAGGAGCTGATGTTACACATGTTGATAGTATAAAACAGGTTGTTACATGGGCGAACGAAAACATGCAAAAATCTAACTTGGATAACATCAGGTGGCTTGTTGACGATGCATTAAAATTTGTAAAAAAAGAAATACGTAGAGGAAATAAGTACCAAGGAATTATACTTGATCCGCCTGCATTTGGCCATGGACCGAATGGAGAGAAATGGAAATTAGAAGATAATATTAATGAAATGATGCAAAGTGTATTGGAGTTAGTTGATGTTAATTCACATTTATTAATTTTAAATGCTTATTCCCTTGGATTCTCTGCATTGGTGCCTCAAAATTTGTTGCAGCCTTTTGCAGAAAAACACAATTCAAATTTACAAATTGGAGAGTTGTATTTAACCGCCAAAAGTGGTGTTCAATTACCACTTGGTGTTTGGGGTAGTATCGAAAAATAAGATTAATGAACTTTCATCATCCAATTCATTTCATCTTTTATTTTTCCTTTTCTAATGTTGCGTAATGTTTCATCCACCTTATTAGAAAATTTTCTAGTTTCAACAGCCGGCAAATCATAATCTTTACCTTCATAACCAATGCTAACAATCTGAGCAATTGTTGCAGCAGTGCCACAACCAAATGCTTCTTTTAAAGTGCCGTTTCCATGAGCTGTTAATACTTCTCGAATGCTTATTTTACGTTCTTCTATTTTCATACCCCATAATTTTGCAAGGGATAAAACCGAATTACGAGTAATTCCTGAGAGAATGGTATCGCTTAATTCAGGTGTAAGTAAAGTGTCTCCAATTACAAACATTAAATTCATGGTTCCACTTTCCTCTACATATTGGTGAGTTTTACTGTCTGTCCAAATCACTTGTTGGTAACCCTTTTGTTGAGCAAGTTTAGTTGGATATAAACTTCTGCCATAATTCCCTGCAGCCTTTACAAAACCAACACCGCCATGAACGGCTCTAAAGTAATTGGTTTCCACTAACACTTTAATTGGTTCACTGTAATATTTACCTGCAGGGCAAGTAATAATTATAAATTTATAAGTTTCACTGGCCTTTACGCCAATTGCTTCATCTGTGGCAATAATAAACGGACGTATATATAAACTTCCGGTTTCACTTTGAGGAACCCATGCAGCATCTAATTTTAATAACTCTATTAAACCACCCATAAAAATTTCTTCAGGTACTTCAGGCATAGCCATGCGAATTGCACTTTTATTTAAACGGTTAAAATTTTCTATTGGTCTGAATAACGAAACTTCACCGGCATCATTTTTATAGGCTTTCATACCTTCGAAAATAGCTTGCCCGTAGTGTAATGCACTTGTAGCATAGCTTAATGGCACGTTTTGGTAAGGTTCTATATAGGCTTTTTGCCAAGCTCCATCAGCATATTCTGCAATGAACATGTGATCGCTGAAACATTTTCCGAAAGGTACATTGTTAACATCATAATCAGAAACACGTGATTTCGCGATTTTATTAATTTTTATTTCTAAAGTACTAGTCATATTCATTCTATTTTTAAGCAAGTAACAATAATATTTTAAATAATACAAATATATTTGTCTATATAAATATCGGCTTCATAGAAATTATTCCTTATTTTAGAAGGTTTGAAGGTTTTAATGCATCAAAATTAGATGAGAAAATTATTGTTAAAAAACATCAAGTTACTCCTTTCAGTATATGAGCACGCGCCAACAAGGCTTAAAGGTGAGCAAATGAATCAGTTGCCAAGTATTGCTGATGCTTGGCTGGCCTCTGAAAATGGAGAAATTGTTGATTATGGATCGATGGATGATTTTCCGGGCATAACAGATTGGAAGGATTTAGAGATTATTGATTGTGATGGTAAAATAGTAATGCCAGCATTTGCTGACAGTCACACACACATAGTATATGCAGGGAATCGCGAACAAGAATTTGTTGATCGAATTAACGGATTGAGTTATGAGGAGATCGCAGCAAGAGGCGGCGGAATTCTAAATTCTGCCGAACTACTTGCAAATACAAGTGAAGATGATTTGTTTGAGCAAAGTAAGCAGCGACTAATTGAAGTAATTGCATTGGGAACAGGTGCAATTGAAATTAAAAGTGGTTATGGATTAAGTTTGAATAGTGAGCTGAAAATGCTGCGTGTTATTAAACGTTTAAAAGAGCTTAATTTGGTTCCCATAAAAGCTACTTTTTTGGGAGCGCATGCAGTTCCTAAGGAATATAAAAACAACAAAAAGGGCTACATTGATTTAATCGTCGAAGAAATGTTGCCTGCAATTGCAGAACAAAAATTGGCTGATTACATAGATGTGTTTTGCGAGCAAAATTATTTTACGGCAGATGAAACAAGTTATGTTTTAAGTGAAGGAGCAAAATATGGATTAAAGGGTAAGGTTCATGCTGAGCAATTGAGTCATAGTGGAGGAATTTCTGTAGCCGTAAAAAACAGAGCTATTAGCGTCGATCATTTAGAATATTGTAATGATGAAGATGTGTTAAAGCTATTGAATTCAGACACTATGCCAACGATACTTCCCGGAGCTGCTTATTTTTTAAATTTACCTTTACCTCCGGCTAAAAAAATGATTAAAAGTGGATTGAGTGTAGCTTTCGCAAGTGATTATAATCCTGGTAGCAGTCCTAGCGGTAATATGATGCAAGTGCTTAGCATGGCCTGTGTGCAATATAAATTAACCCCTGAGGAAGCTATAAACGCTGTTACGATTAACAGCGCTTATGCAATGGGTTGTGAAGGATTAGTTGGAACTATTACAAGAGGTAAATTGTGTAATTTAATTATCACGAAACCAATTACAAGTTATAGTTTTCTTCCTTATGCCTTTGGTAGTAATTTAATCGATATTGTAATTATTCATGGAGAGAAATTTTAATCAAGTGTTTTATCTTGCGAAAATCTGCGCCACTTAATTAACACAGCCTCCATGTCTTTTGGAATTTCACTATCAAAGAAAAGTTTTTCGCCAGTGTTGGGGTGGGTGATTCCAAGCGTTTTCGCATGAAGTGCTTGTCTTGGTAATAACTCAAAACAGTTTTGAATAAATTTTTTGTAATTGCCACTGTTCACTCCTTTTAAAATGATATCACCACCGTATTCGTTATCATTAAATAAGGGGTGACCAATACTTTTAAAGTGAACTCTAATTTGATGCGTTCGTCCGGTCTCTAACTTACATTCAACCAATGTAACATAACCAAAACGTTCGAGAACCTTATAATGCGTAACAGCATGTTTGCCAAGTTCACTATCAATTGGAAAAACATCCATTACTTTTCTATTCTTTAAATTTCTGCCAACATTTCCCGTAATTGTGCCTGCGTCCTCCTTTAAATTTCCCCAGACTAACGCTACATATTTTCTGTCCATTGTTCTATCAAAAAATTCCTTGGCTAGTTTTACCATAGACATTTCCGTTTTTGCAATGATAACAATCCCACTGGTATTTTTATCAATACGATGAACTAGGCCGGGCCGTTCCATTTTAACGTCGTTATTAAGCTTAGTAGTGGTGGTTGGTAGATTTTGAAAACGATAAGCTAAAGCATTAACTAGGGTCCCTCTATAGTTTCCGTATCCCGGATGAACAACCATACCGGGTTCTTTATTCACTATTACAATGTAATCATCTTCGTATACAATGTTGATAGGAATATTTTCAGGAACAATTTCAACATCTCTTGGCGGAACACTTAAAACAATTGATATCTCGTCAAATGGCTTAATCTTGTAATTGGACTTTACTGCTTTCCCATTAACTAAAATGCTGCCTGCATCACAAGAGTTTTGAATTTTAGTTCGTGTAGTATTTGGAATACGGATGTTGATGAATTTATCAATCCGCATCATTTCTTGACCTTTGTCTACTTTAATGTTGTGATGTTCATAGAGGTCTTTAATAATTTCATCTCCGCCTAAATCTTCGGATTCTTCGTCTTCAAAAGAATAATTCATCCTAGTGTTGTACAATTATTTTTTTCAAACTGCGAGTAGATTTCAAATGTTCTGTGCATGAGAGAATGTATATGCCGTTAGAAAGATTACTGGTATTAAGTCTAATTGTTTCTTCATTAGGATTAACAATGCTTTGTACAATTTCTCCAATACAATTAATTATCTCAATTTTAGTATAGGATTGATTGGAAATTAGTAATTCTGAAT
>B570J29032_109959152_pt1 | contig 19023 bp, 24 predicted proteins | sample LakMenEpi16Nov12_FD_29032 | JGI IMG/M metagenome (IMG submission 29032) | reverse complement strand
TCAAACATTTCTGTCTCTTTTTCCATTACAGTCTGTAATGCTTCAACAAAATCTTCTATATAAAGAAGATCTCTTAATTCTGATCCATCGCCCCAAACAGGTATTGGATCCATACGATCTGCTACCTTTCTGATGGTAGCTGGTGTTACGTGACATTTATTAAAATCATACTTATCATGTGGGCCGAACAGATTAGCCGGTCTGATCACAGTTGATTTCATTTTTCTTGGAAGATATTTTCCGTACAATTCACACTGAACCTCTGCGTATCTTTTCATCCAACCAACCGGAAAATACACCGGATAGGGATCGTCAAATAGAAAATCAGTTTCTATCACTGGTTCATCTCCTTTTGGAGGATACACAGTGTTAGATGATATGAATATGTAATGATCTATCCCATTTCTCCATGCTGCATCGATCAGAAAGTTATTCATTGCAACATTTGGTGTAACGTGTGCTAAAGGATCAACTACAGTATCGACTGCATTTGATGTTGATGCTGCAGCATGAAAAACAACATTTACTCCCTCGGTTGCTTCTCTACATCCTGAATATGTTTGTAGATCAAGATTTGTATATTCTACACAATCATGCTTTGTTCTAACACCACGTTTATGTAAATTAACCCTTAAGCTCGTGTATCCCTCTCTGATTAATCTCTCTGTTAGATTTTGACCAACTAACCCGGATCCCCCGGTAATTAGAATTTTTAAATCCTTGTTTATCATTTATATTATTTTTTTCTTTTTATCTTCTACATCTTTCGGAAATATAGATTCCAAAATTCCATCATCAAGTGTTATAAAATTTATATACGTATATCTCTTAAACCCATTAATGACCATTTTTACCTCGTGTTTTATATTATTCTTTGCAAAATCCATCACACAGAAATTATCAAATACTGGATCTATTGTAAATTCTTTTCCTGTACCTGTTATTATTCTTAATTCACCCCCGCCGTTATTGTGTGTAGAAGGATCGGAAAGATAAAATATAATTACACAGAGTCTTCCTTTATTAGCCCCGTCGTTATGTATATCTATGAAATGTCCATCTTCGAAAAGTGCCATGGCTCCCTGTGAATTTACCTCATCTAAAGCTATAGCAGCTTCCGGATAAAGATGTTTTAATATTTTTATTGCTATTTTATTAAAATATGATTCTTTGGGATGCTTAAATTCCCACCATTTTTGCCATACGTGGAATTTGTTTTTTCTCACCCAAGCATCTCTTTCTGCCACTTTACTTGGAAGAACGTTATGATCGTATTGATTTTCCAGATCATTATAGTTATATTTACACGTGAGCCTATTTTCAATGTCATCGCACGAATATTCTTCTACCTCCGCTATCATTTTTTTAAAATCCTCTTGTTCTTTTTCTTCCAAAAAATCTGATATTTTTCCAATATATGCTCCTTCAGTAAGTAAATTCTCTTTGGGTATGATTGGAATACTTTGTTCAAAAAGACTAGAGTAGTATTCATAAACATTGCGTATTGCATCGGAGAATTTAGTCTCTGGCATTATTCCGTGAATCTCTTGTTTTGCGGTGTCCATAAGTCTTCTGAGATCTCCATTAGGTTTAGAAGGATCCCATTTTACTGTAATATCTTTTCCGCTTGCCTTTATTATTTCTTCTATAACATTCTTTATGGATATCTCTATCCCAGATCCACAATTAACCACATCATTTATTCCCCTTTCATAAATTTTTATCAGGGATAAAGCAACGTCTTTTCCATAAACAAAATCACGAATCGGTGTTCCGTCTCCCCATGCTTCGATCTCACCTGAAGATTCGTAGACCTTTTTTACCATCGTTGATATCAATGTTCCACTACCGCTAAAATCATCATATTCACCAAAGATATTTGCGGGTCTTACTATTGTCCATTTATTATATCCGTATTGAACCCGATAGGATTCTAGCAGAAGTTCACCCATTCTTTTAGACCAAGAAGGAAACCAATCAGATTCCGATGGTAATGTTTTCCAAACGTCATCTTCTGAAAATTTTTCTGCGGGGCTGTAAACACCAACTGAACTAACAAAAACCAACCACGTATCATTCAAATAGCACTGGTTTATTATCTCAGTATTTATTTTAAATGATGGATATAAAAAATCTACCGGATTATTTTTTGCTTTCATCGGTGATCCCTTGATTCCAAAACAATTGAAAACGACATCATATTTTTCCACATTGAACAAATCAATTATATTTTGTTCTACAAGTAGATCTATCTTTTTAAATTGGTAATTAAAATTAGTAGTAATTCTTTTGGTTGAATTCCTATCTACTCCTATTACCTTCCATCCTTTATCTAAGCAAAGATCTCTTAGATAACTTCCTACTAGGCCGTTACAGCCAGTAATTAATACTTTTTTCATATTATTCCCGATATTCTTTTTAAGAAGTCCGAATCTGTTTGATCCTTAACTTTTGCCTCTATTTTTCTAAGATTTTCCTCAAACCTTTTTCTATTTTTTCTATAAAAATCTTTAAAAAATTCTTTATTATCATTTATTCTTTTTATCTCCTTAACTAATTTAAATAGCCTATCCCTGTGATTTTCTTCGCTATCATAATCATGATTAATAACATCATCGAAGAAATCAAAATCGTATTTCTTTTTTATCTCTCTGATGTGGTGAGCAGATGCTACTATTAAGGGAAACTGCATCGCACAGAATGCTTTGAATGACTTTTCAGATATGTGTGTCAAATCTGATGTAAATTCAGTTTCCGTTGTGATATTAAAGTATGAATTTTCTAACTGATTTTTATCATAGGTCTCGTTCCATGGAACGTTGTTTTCGTTTTGTCTATCATCAAACCAGGTTTTCTCTTCTTCGTATCTACTTTTCTTTTGCTCTATGCTGGAAAAATATTCAATCTCATCTTTCATATTTACTATATCTTCATCGTTAAATACCTCACCAAAGAAAGATTCCGGATTTCTGTTTCCATTAAACTGAAATCCCTGAACTAAAGACCAATCGACATCATCTAAAAGTCCGCTTTTTTTAAGAAGACAGAGTAATCCATATCTATGGGGTCTGGGTCTTCTGTTGTGACACATAAAGAATTCGCCGTTTTTGTTTGGTTTAAATTCAACTCTACCAATTGAATGTATAACAGAATTAGCAGTAAAATTAGCTAGTCTAACAGTGGAGTGTACATTTATGTCCGTTCCTATTTCATCCTTAAACTCCTGAAGTCTTGGATTGTTATTAGAAACCCATAACTGTTTTTGATCTATTCCAGTTTCTCTTGACCATTTATCCAGAAGAACCAGCATTTCCTTTCTCTCTGCCTCCTGCTCGTTCATTATTATAACATTGAAATTTGGATTTTCCTTTAGTGTACTGATAGCATCTTTAATTATAGGTAACTTTCCGCTTTTTATATTTTCTGCTAGAATCCCCGGGATTAAGGTTACGAAATAGAAAAGTTTTTTGTCTCCCAATTTAGGAACATCCTCCAATCTATATCTTCTAATTAGTCTTTTATCAAACTGTAGAGATCCTACAACACTGTCAGAATTCATGTGGAAAGTGTTTGGATATAGATCCTCAGAGTTTCCCCTGATGGGACGATTAGAATCTTCATCCCAATTGTCATAAACTAGATTTAATGTTTCTTTTGGCTGATTGAATTTTGTTAATGCCCTGAAATATGTAGCATCATACTCATTAGTAAACGAGTATACCATTTCTTGATTTCTTAAAAATCTAGCCTTATTATTTTTATAAAATTCAATAAAAAATTGTTTATTGCTTTGTATTCTTTTTAGCTCTTCTATAAATTTAAAAATCCTATCCCTGTCACTTTTAATATTATCGTAATCGTGATTAATAACATCATCAAAGAAATCGTATCCATAATATTCACGCATATGTTTAATATGGTGCCTAGAAGCTAGAATCATAGGGAACTGCAAATGAAGAAACGGTTTAAAAGACTTTTCAGTAATATGTAGATCCTCACCAAAATACTGTGTTTCCACAGTTACGTTAAAATAGGTGTTTTCGTATTGCTGTGAATTAAATGTTTCCCACCAGGATGGACTGTCTATGGTCATTTCATCAAGCCACGGAAAATGGGATTCATAACTACTCTTTTTAACACCGTATGCATTAAAATATTCGATCTCCGGCATTAGTAGCTTCATATCCAAGTCGTTAAATATCCTGCGATATATTGTTTCCCAATCCTGGGTTGGCATTCTCCAGAGTTTAAGATATGACCAATCAAAATCTTCGATCAGGTCGTACTTTTTAATGAGACAAACAAAAGCAGATCTGCTCTCTCTGAGGGAATGGTTATGGGACATAAAAAAACATCCCATTTTATCTACCACGAAATTACTTTTTGGGGTTTTTGCTAGTGCTAGAGGCATTGCCCTACAGCTATGCACATTAATATTACTTCTAAGTTGTATTTTATATTCAAGATTTCTTGAATTATTGTTAACCAAAAATACCTTATTTGGATCTATGTTATTTCTACTCAAGGCTAAATCCAATTTATTTATGGTTTCCTTGGGCTCTATCTCCTGGTCGTTTATTAGAAGCAGAAATAAATTATTCTTTCTTTGAAAATGCCCGATCATATCATCTCCTATCGGAAGCCTATCCAAATGTAAAAAACGGTTATATAAAGAATGTCTGTGCCAAACTACATAGAAAAAATTTTCTTCAGGATACTTATCAACATCCTCCATTCTTCGGTGAACGTAATTGCTATATCTAAGTGTTTCCATTGGGCCATCCCCAGTCATCCATGCATTAGCCTCGGGAAAATGTTTATTCCCGTTTGGATTAGGATGTCCTTGATCCAACGGCCAATCGTCGTAAACTAAATTTATGGTATCAGTCATTCTTTATATATGCAGCCAATAATAAACCCTATATGAGGGATTTTGTGTTAGAATTTTCAGGTGATATTGGGAGTTCTTCCTTTCTAACAAAAAGATCCTTCATGTGATCAACCGAGCATGTATTAAAACAATATCCCATTTTATCCTCGTCCTTTTTAGCACCCCCCCACCTATTTGCAAAAACCTCATCCAGATATTTACTTTCGACGATTTCCTCTAGCGTGTGATTATTTAAATTAATCCTGTCCATCCCCCAGTCCCATAAATGTTTTTTTATCTGTAAAGCTTCCTGATGTTGAAAATCACTATTATACATCGTTCCAACAAAACAGCAAGGCATGACATTACCTTTGCAGTCTACATAAATCTCTTTTCCTATAGGATGGCATGATTTACAACTAACTGATTTATTCTTAAATCTTTCAGGAAATTCGTATTTTGGTAATTCTCTTTCTATTAGGCCCGTCCACTTATCCTTTATTTCATCCTCTGTCTTTTTGCCCTTACCAGGTACCCATATTTTTTCCTCACCCTTCTCGAACTTATTTATCGATCTATTTAACCTCCATTCTTCACTGGCAGGTTCTATCTTATATAAAAAGTTACCGTCTATATCATAAACCATTAAATCCTGGTATTCGTCAGGATTTCCAGTTTCGAATCCAAAGGGTCTTTTTGGAGAAAATGCCAGACCCATTTTTTTGCAAAGGGCTTCTGCTTCTTCCAATTGATGCTGGTTGTGTTTGAATATTAGGAAGTCCCAAATTCCAGTAGCTCCTGATTTGGTATATGCTTCCATATTTTCCATGATTCTTTCCCATTTAACGTTTCTTCTGTATATGTGATTGGTGTCTTCTAATCCATCAACCGAAAAAACTACGTACCTGCTATTCACACATGGCTCCGCAAATAAAGATCCCATTTTTTCCCAAAATTCCCCGTCTCTAATAGACCCATTGGTATTGACTTGAATCTTAGCCTCTGAATTGCGTAAGACGTATTCTAGAATTTCATAAACATCCCTAGCCATCATGGGATCTCCATTGGTTCCGCAAAATATCCACCCTTTACTTCTTTGAACAAACTCTATAGGAAACCACTTTTTAAAATTTTCTAGAGAAACGCTACCTAATTCAAGCTCCGGATTAACCCTTAATGAATTGTTTACGTATCTAGGACAAAGAGGACAAGCCGCATTGCAAAGGTTAGAAAGTTCAACGTGAACTAATGACGTATCCTTATAACTCCAAACCATATTTATATTTTAGAATTTTAGACATTTTCGAGGGTAAAATTTCAATATTTCTAGCAAATAACAGGGAAACTTAAAGGGACACCAAAGATATAATATAAAAAACAAAATGTATTTGAAAAATCTAATAGAATCGATTAAAAAATTCTTCGAAAAGCGAAGAAAAAAGAAAGAATTTGAGAAGAAAATAGAGGAATTAAAAAAGAGAGATCCTTTCACTTATAACCATTAATTTAAACATATGATTTATTTATTCATAGGACAGCCAGGATCTGGTAAGACCGAAATGGCAAAAAGACTAGTAGATAAGCTTGGTGAAAAAACAATCTGGATAGATGGGGATGATCTAAGAGAGATCTTTCCTAACACCGACTATTCATATTCTGGAAGAATCAGAAATATAGAAAAATCCTTCACTATAGCGCGTTTTATGAGCCAAAAAGATCATGACGTAGTGATAAGTATGGTTTGTCCTTATCGTGCAATTAGGGAGGATTTAAAAGCGAATAACAAGGTGACAGAGGTTCTTTTTAATAGGTCACATTTTGCAGGGAAAGAAAAATTCCATGTTGACGGGTTTGAGGTTCCTGTTAGCAATTACAAGATATTCGTAAACGGGGATAATCCAGAAGAATCCCTAGAGGAACTTATTTCAATTCTAAATCTAGAATCTATATGAAAAAATACGCGATGTACATCGGAAGATGGCAGAATTGGCACAAGGGACATCAATGGCTAATAGACCAGCAATTTAATCAGGGTAAAAATGTTTGGGTTGCCATCAGAGACGTTCCTCAGGACGAGAATAATCCTAAATCGGCTCAGCAGGTTTTTGATGAATTAAAGGTTGCTCTGGGGGGTTATTTAGAAACGGGGAGATTATTAATTTCGGTAATTCCCGACATCGAAAGTGTAAATTATGGAAGAGGCGTAGGATATGATGTGATCTATCACGAACCACCCGATGAAGTAAAAGTGATAAGTGGAACTGCGATTAGAACTGGACATATGACCTCAGATGGTACAATGACATACGATCAAAATAAAGGATAATGATAGTAGAGAAAAAAAGGCACATAGCTAAAACCATCTCTTATCGGATCATCAGCACCCTTATTGGTTTTGTTGTTATGTGGAGTGTAAGTGGATCTATAAAGGTTGGTGCTGCATTCGGTGTTGCTGAATTGATATATAAACCGATCCAATATTATATACACGAAAGAGTGTGGTACAGGTGGATAAAATACGGTCTAAAAAAATAAAAATTTATAAAAAAATATGAGAACAGTATTAATAGGTTCGGACTTTATGTACGACAAAGATGGTAATTTAAAACCCATTGAAATAAACACCGCAGTTGGTTGGGATAACGCATCCAAAGTTGAAGATGATATAGATTGTTTAGATTTAACAGGTTTATACCAATTTGTTATTGATAATAATTTCCAAAATATACATTACGTTGGGGATATTCAATATTTTCATAAAACATTAGAAACACACTACAAAGAAAGTCCTGTTACATACGAATTTCATTCGGTGGGGCCATTGGCAATAACCATTCCGTCTATAGAGGATAACGACGAAACATTGATTGTCAGAAGTGCATACGATACCACCGCATTGGTAGACGATACCTATTGTAGAGATAAGGTAGAATTTATGAAACTAATCGAGTCCCAACCATTTGGTTCTCAATTTGCCTATTTAAATGATGAAAATCAATTAGTATCAAATATAACAACAATATCAGATAACGGTGTACACCCCAATTTTATTCTAAAATCAAGGTATCCCGCTTATGATAAAGATGTTTATCCTAAATTTTATAAAGTAACAACACAAGAAGAATTAGATGTGGTTTTACAAAATGTGACGTCTGAATATTTTTTAATGGAAAACTATTGTAACACTACTAATAGTTTTGAAGGACATATAAAGGTAATTAGAAGTTTAAATATATTATATCCACCAGCATTACAATCAATACAAATTGGGCAATATACTAAATTAAATGAAAATATATTTTTCACTGATGTAGAATATAACTCAGAAACTTATGAGGTAAATCCAGAATATAGGGATAGTTATACAACTAGCACAAATACTAGATGGTTACCTAAACTATTAGATACCGATATGGTTGAAATGGCTGACGGTACATTTAAAACTGCGTTAGATTTAAATGTTAACGACGTAATTAAAACAATTGATATACCAAATCCAAATGGTATTGATAACGCATCCTACACCTCAAATTTTGGTATAACGTATGAAACCCTGTTATCTGGTACAACTTATTCAACAAACAAAATTATTGCTTTAAAGAGGGTTAATAAATTATCGTATTTTTATCAATTAACTTTTGAAGATGATAGTACTTGGGAAGATACGGGAACTTCTTCGTATTTGATTGAAAGAAATAATGAAGTTCAATTTGAAACTTTATTTGATGTGGTAAATGGAGATGTGGTTTTATTGTTAAACACAACGGATGGGTTAATGGATTTTGTTAGAAAAACAGTAGTATCAGTCACTCAAGTTAAAAAGGTATTTAGTGGATGGTTTATATCAGTAGAAAGAGCACACTTATTTTTAACTAAGACCACATCAACAAATAACGAATCATTTGTTTCGATTGAACATAATGGGCCATCATGTCCAGTGGGATGTTGTTCTGGTGGTGGTACTTGTCCTACCTGTCCAAAATCTGAACCATATTGTTCAGGTCCTTACGGCAATCCTCAATGTTTCAGTTACCAGGGGATTTGTTACTAAATAATAAATAATAAAAAATAATATGGCAACTATAATAACAAACACAGAAATCAACGTTCTAAATACAACTTTAACGACCATTGGTAATTTAATTCTAACAGCAAATAGTTAATTCTAAAATAATAGGTTATGGTCTATTTCATTTCCAATGTACTTTCAAAGGAGGAATGTCTATTTTTAGCTAAACAATTTGATATTGAAAGGGTAAATCACTCTTCTGGTGATAAAATAGTAGATACGAATGCTTCCTTTGGATTTAGACCTTCATATAATTTTGATAAATATATGGAAACCCTAAAACCAAAAGTATTAGAATTCAATAATGAAATTGAACATTTAGATAATGTAAACACGTATGTTAGAGAGTATCGTAATAGTGCATTTCTAACAAAACATGTAGATAGAACAGATATAAGTGTAACAATGTCAATATGTTTAGAGTCAACAATAAACAAAGAATGGCCTTTATTTGTAGAAATAGACGGTAAAGAATATTCACACCACACAAATATAGGTGATGGGATAATATTGTTTGGTGCTGATAAAAATACGCATTGGAGAAACTCATTAGAGTGTGATGGGGATCAGAGGGTATTACAGTTTTTTTTACATTGGATGCCAATTAATTATGTTGCAAAGAAAACAAAAACTATAATTTAATGAATTATAATTTTAAATATTATGGCCAATTAGATATATCTAATATCGGTGATTTAATACTAAATACTGAATTAAATTGGGATGAATATACATTTAGACAAACCGATAGATACGGCCAGGCTGACACTAAGACAATCCCGTTAATTTGGTCTGAAGATTTTTTGGAAAATACTACATGGAAATCTTACGAAATTTTCAAAGATAGTTTAATTGAAATAGAAAATAATTTAATACAATTACTAGGTGAGGGTAAAATTGAGGTTGCACTACTAATTAATTTACCCAAAAATAAAAAAATATTACCACACATCGATTCTGGAGATGAACATTTTTTTAAAACTAAAAGAATACACATACCAATTACAACAAATGATAAATGTAACTTTATTGTTGGCGGCGAAACTGTACAAATGAAACAGGGTGAAATATGGGAAATCGATAATGCATATAAAGTACATAGTGTTAATAATAATGGAAAAACGGATAGAATTCATCTTTTGATTGATTATCAAATTTCCCATAAAAAAATAAAAACATTATTGTAAAAAAATTAAATTATGGCATTTACCTATACAATAAAACCAAATTTATTAACAAAAGAAGAATGTGATTTAGTTCTAAATTTCACATTAGAAAATTTAATATTAAATCCAGCAAAAACCATTGGTTACGATTCACCAACTTCTGATACTAGAAAATCAAACGTGGTGTTCTATCCATATTATCAAAAATTCCCATTTATATTAGAAAAAATATCTAAATTATTAGACGAAAATATTACCATAAAAGGATTCGATCTAGATTACAGAAATAGTCAATTTCAATTCACAGAATATAAAGATGGTGATTTTTTTGTTTGGCATAAAGATATTACAGGAAAAGAAGTTACGCAACACGAAAGATATTGTTCTTTAGTTATACAATTAAATGATGGATATGAAGAAGGAGATTTAGAACTAAAATTATCTAATGGTTCAATAACGAAGGTAGAAAAGGGAATAGGTAACACTATTGTTTTTTTATCAGATATTGAACATAGGGTAACTGGGGTTAAAAATGGTAATAGATATACATTGGTTAATTGGGTAGGTTTAAAGGAAACGAATAATTATAAAAAAACACTTCTATAATATGATAGATTTTAAAGAAATTGCTACCGCATGGTACAACAAAATTTCACACACCGAAGAATTAAAAAAATTAGCAGATAGTAGGTTTGATATTTGTTTAGAATGCCCATCTAAGCAAGAATTTTTCAAAAGGAAAGAATGGTCATTGAAATGTGGAGAATGTGGTTGCCCATTAAAGGGTAAAGTATACACATCTAAAACATATTTAGATAAAAAGGGGTCGTGTCCATTAGGAAAATGGAAAGAAGTTGAAGCTGAATATTTAAAGGGGTTTAAAACATCTAAAACTATTTTATAACAATGTCTCATTTAATTAATAATGAACTCATTTGGGTTTCTATCCCAAAGTGTGCCAGTTTTTCTGTTGAAGAAGCACTAAGAAAATCAAAACTAAAATTAGAATTTATTGACGAGAATGACCGAACATCTCACTATCACACGCCATTAAATCGATGTTTAGACCAATGGGGTAGAAAAGAATCAATTTGTATAACTCGTGATTGGTTATCCAGATGGTTAAGTGCTTTAAATTATGTTTGGGACCAAATAGAATTTGAATGTGAATACTATACCCCTATTCGTAAATGGGTAGATATCGATAATGAGTATATCTTTAAAACATTTGATACTAATTTTTTAAATGAATTACATCTGATAAGTGATGCTGTTGGAAGATATGGGAAAAGTAGTGGTCTAAAATCGTGTTGGTTTAAATTAGTAAATGAAGAACCTAATCCATCAGAGCTGATGTCACCTGGAATTGATACATTAATTTCTCAAATATTTTATAAATCTAATAAAAAATGTACTTACGAATTTGATATTACTGAGATTGATAAATTTACGGATTTTATAGAAGATAGGTTTGGTGAAAGATTGATTATAAATCACACAAATAAAACATCCAAGAGACCGAATAAGATAATTGTAAATGATGAATTAAAATCTTTTATTTGGGATAATTTTGAAAAAAGATTCGAGAAAAAAAATATTTTAATATAATGGAGATTTATAAAAATATATTATCCAACGAATTTTGTAATGATTTAATAGATAAAATTAAGAATAAATGTGTGTTAAGTGAATCTCACAAAACGGGTTGGTTTGTTTGGTTGATATGGGGACAACAACCAAGTCAACCATTAGATAGAGAAAAGTGGAATGAAGAAATTTATAATACAATAATAAATGAGTTGAGCAAAAGTATTTTTCCTAATTACAAAACAATGTGGTTACAAATGACCGAATATAAGGATGGTAGATGGTTAAGGAGACATGTTGATGGAGCACACAACAAAACTTCCACAATTCTATTATCCGATGGGTTTATTGGTGGAGAAACACATATAAATAATAGGGTTGTAAATTTAGAAAAAGGCGATGCTGTTTTATTTGATGGACACATCCAATATCACGAGATAAAACCTGTAACGGAAGGGACACGTTATGCATTAAATTTTTGGTTTTATTAATAATAAAATATGGTAGATTTAAAAAATTATACGTGTAATGTACCATTTACCTCATTAGAAATACATAATAATGTCTGTTTTGTTTGTTGCCCATCCTGGTTACCAAATAAAGTTGAACTTAGTGAAATTCCATTAAAAGATGTTTATAATAGTGAACCAATAATTGATATACGAAATTCTATTTTAGATGGATCGTTTAAATATTGTGATAGAGAACTTTGTCCATATCTAAGCAAATTAGTAAACTACGGGGTAACATCTGGTCCAGTCACACTAAAATCTGATTCAAATATTAATAGTCCGATAGTAAAGAATAATACGCCTGATTATTTGGTGATGAATTTTGATAGAACGTGTAATTACAAATGCCCATCATGTAGAGTTGATTTAATAGTCGAGAATAGTGAGGGGATAAAACGCGTTGAAAAAACGATTGAAGATATTGATAACTATTATTCCCAACACGTAAAAACACTATACATTACAGGTTCTGGCGACCCATTTGTTTCGGTTGGGTTTAGAAATTATTTAAGAAATTTTAATCCCGAAAAATATCCAAATTTAAAATCTATACACCTTCACACAAATGCATCTATGTGGAATAAAGAAATGTGGGATTCTATGCCAAATATTCACAAATATGTCCACACATCAGAAATTAGTATAGATGCTGGTACAAAGGACACCTATGAAAACAAAACAAGATTAGGTGGTAACTGGGAAAATTTGTTAAACAATCTTAAATTTATAAACACCCTGCCAATATCGGTTAAAACATCATTTGTGGTTCAAGATACAAATTATACCGAAATGAAAACATTTTATAATTTAATGTATTCTATTTTTGGTAAGAAAGTAAATGTTTTTTTTGGTAAGATAACTAATTGGGGAACATTTTCTGAAGGTGAATTTAGAATGAAACAGGTATGGAATACTGAGCACCCAGAACACCAGTTATTTAAAAATGAATTTAATAAAATATGGAAAAATAAAAACCTTTTTCATAATTTATACGAGTTTATTGATAACACAAATAAAACTTTGATATAAATGAAAATTCAATTTTGGTATAGTAATAGTATAACAACAACTGGTATTCAATTTACAACCGAAACTTTGTATAATACAATTTCTTTTAAAAACGTAGATATCGATATAATTGATACTACAAAATTAAACTTTTTAGTTTTTAATTGGAAAATTAGCTCCACTCATATACATTCTATTGAATTTATAGAATTACTAAAAGAATTACAACAAAAAGATTTTTACTTTATAGCAGATTATTCGCATGAAGCGCACTACAATACCGATGAGTTAATATTATCATTTTTAAATAAATTAAAACCAAACGAGATTGATATAAATCGTTTAATCCTTGCAACTAACAGCTATACAAAAATTGGGTTGCATAGAGTAAAATATGGAAATTTTACATTAAACACTATTTTTTTCCCCTATTTTTATCTACACACATATGAAGCACTAAATGATTATATTGGAAACGTTGATATAAATAATAGCATAACTCCTGATAAAAATTTTTTATGTTTGAATCGTAGGATGTATCACCATAAATATAAAATTATTGAAGAATTATTTGATAGGGGACTATTGAATGACACTAGATTTAGTTGGGTAGACAATAAAAACCCATTAAATTTTAAAAATAAAAAATTAGTTACCAGTTTAAAAATAAACATAAACGATTTTAAAGCAATTCAATTAGAAGATGATGTAATGTATGGTAGTGAGTTATCTACACGTGGAGAATATCTTTACACAATAAATCCTAATTGGTATTACAAAAGTAAAATTAATATTATAACTGAGACATTTTTAAATGAACTTGAAATTCATATAACTGAAAAAACTTGGAAAGCAATCTATTTAGGTTTACCATTTGTCATATCCGCTTCAAATGGACATTTAAAAACTTTAAAAGATATGGGGTTTAAAACATTTGATTCAGTAATAAATGAAGATTATGATAGTAGCTACGGTAAAGATAAAATAAAAAAAATCATAGATAGCGCAGAAGAATTGGCTAATATTTATAATACACCTGAAGTGTTGGGTATATGTAAATATAACCAACAACTATATTTTAATGTTGAACAGCGTAAAAAAATATTTAACGAAGTTTTTTTAAATAAACTATGTGATATTCAAAATTTAACAATCCCTAAAACTTTAATATAGTGAAAATTTTATTAATTACATTACCTAGAACAGGATCAACATCATTATTAAAAAAAATAGGAGAGGAACAAAATTTAATCTCAATAAATGAACCATTCAATAATGTTAATGGCAATTTAGAAAAATACAAATATTATAATTGGGAAAATGCAAACAATATATGCGTTAAAACGCATATAAATCATAAAGATGTAACATTCTATTTAAAGTTTATTAAATTTTTTAATGAAGTGATTTTATTATCTAGAAAAGATTTAAACGCATTGGCGGAAAGTTTATCTTATGCAAATTATTTTCAAAATTTTACGGAAAAATATAAATGGATTAAGACACCCAATCTTAATGAAAATATTAAATTAGTAAAAGAATTTAACGAAGAATTAGAAAAACTATCCAAATTAACTAATATTAAAATTTCATATTATGAAGATTTGTTTAATTTGGAATCAGAAGATAAATTAAGAAAAAATGATTTTAAAAGAGAAAATCTTATTTAGTAAGGAGGAGTGTGAATCTATTATATGGGAATCAAATCAACGTATAGCAAATTTTGATATTAAAGATAGAAAATATAATTCACAATCAATTACATATTCATTGGAAACCAAATGGTTATTTGATAAACTTAAACAATTTGGTGAAGAACAGGCGAACATCCAAATAAAAAAAAATAAAGAAGTTATTCATTTTCATAAATTTGTAAAAGGTGATTGGTTTGGAAAACATAATGATGTTAGAGATGGTAGGATATATGCTGTGGGAGTTTTATTAAGTGACGATTTTGAGGGTGGGGATTTTAAATTCTATAATCCAGGTGAATGTACGCTATTAAAAAAAATTGGAAACACCTATGTGTTTGATACTAGAATTGAACATGAGATATTGCCAATACTAAGTGGAGAAAGATATTCACTGTTGTGGTTTTTACAAAAAGAACATATTAAATTCGATATAAATAAATTATTATGAAACCATTAGAATATTGGAAGCCCGATTCTTTTGAAATATCTTCATTTCAATTTAAATTGGATGAAAGAAAGGGCAAAACATATAAAACATCAGGAACAGACAACACTGGTTTATGTAATTATACCTATAATGAATTGGGATTTAGAGGGGATAGTGTAAGAAAAAAGGGATTCAAGGTAATGTCTCTAGGATGTTCAAATACAGAGGGTGTTGGGGTTAATGATCATGAAACATGGCCATTTCAATTTACTAATCTCATACCAAATGGTGTTAATTTTAATTTCGGAACTGGGGGAAGGAGTAATGATTTCATCGTAAGATGTTTATTAACATATTACGATATAATAAAACCAGATTTAATATTGATCATGTATACTTCGCCATTAAGAAGAGAAATATACACTAAAGATGGCGGAATTGAACCATTCATGCCAACAACATCTTGGGGTTATTTAAAAGAAACCGATGACGGTATCAAAACACAGGAACATTTAACATATTTACAAAACGATAATGAGGATTTTATAAATTGGTATAAAAATCATTTATTAATAAAGTATTTTTTAGAATCAAAAAAATGTAATTGGATTTGGAATGGTAGAGAAATCCCATCGCTTGATTGTACGGAATTTAACAGATTTAAGTTTGATGGGGATTATGGAAGATATTTAGATTTAGGCGTGGACAATGGGCATCCGGGTCCAAAACACAACAAAACATACGCCTATAAATTATACGATTTTATATCAAAAAAATTCCCAAGTTATATAAATTATTTACCAAAAAATATACAAAATTTGATTTAGTGCACTTGAATATTTTATTGAATATATTACTCAGTTCAAATAATCAAAGAGAAAAGCTTTCCCCGCACCCGCACGTGCGAGATGCAGAAGGATTGGCCCAGGTAAAGCCTTTTCCGTTTAATCCGTCAGAATAGTCAAGTTCTGTTCCAAAAAGATATAATAGAGATTTTCTGTCTATCGCTATTTTCAATCCATGTCCGATCTCTGTAATCTCGTCAGTGGTATCTATAACATCAATAAAATCCATCTTATAAGAAAGACCGCTACATCCTCCCCCAACCACACCAACACTTAGATGGTGGGTATCTGTAGATATCCCGTCATTTTTCATCAGGTCTAATAGGTGATTCAGCGCTCTATCTGTTATTGTTATCATTTGAGATAATTTTTTTATTTTTTTCAATTATCCAGAATAAATCTTTGGTATTAAAACTACCTAGATCAATTATTGATTTAATAATATCGCTTCTAATATCAAGAAAGAGATTCTTGTCTTTTAATACAGATCTCTTTTTAGAGTGAAGATGAAAATAATCTGGGCTGCTCAGAGAAAATGATCCATATTCTTCGGGAAGATTTACCATAGTTCTTTTTTCATTGAAGAAAAAGTTATCACTAAGTGCTCCGATTTTTGTGTTTCTAAGATCTGATATTTCTTTTAATAGCTTCTGTTCACAGAATATCATGTACTTACCATTTAAATCAGGATCGTTCCAAAACTTTTCAGAAAGCTTTTCCATCCATTCCCATGCAGTCTCTGTGTATTCTTTTCTGAAATCATTGTTTCCTATGTAAAGGAAAGAAACATTAGAAGAGTGCGTTGTTTTCCATTTGTATTTTATCGGGTATTCAGCAACTATTTCCCTTAATATCCTATCTCTAATGCTTGGATAAACATTAGCTCCTTCCTCTATTTGATTTACAACAATATCAAATTCTGACAATTCGGATAAATCAAAACCTTTTCTTTTGAAATAAAGATCGCAATCGATCATGATAAACGGAGCTTCTATACTTCTGATGCATTTTAACTTAGATGCTGCCCAGAATGCCCTCCTGTTAACTTTATCCACCGTGGATAATTCTTTTGTATCCACAAAATCCCATAGATTCAATATATTTAACTCTTCCAGATAATTATATACAGAGCTGCAGCAATAAAGATAGGTTCTATATTCTGGATACATTTTTTTCCAGTTAGAAACAGAAGCGACTAAACAAACCAGTTCTACCTCGTGAAGAAAAAAATTCTTTCCTTTTAGGCTTTCTAAAACCCATACTGTTTTCATAGAAAAAATTAAGCGAAATAAGCTTGAACAATATAGTTTCCCGTCCAGTCCGTGCTGTAGATATTGACTGTAGAACTATAACTTAGGATAGTTCCTGCACTTGGTGAGACCGTTACCCAATATTGAAATGTGTATGGATATATTGCAAGTCCTCTAAGGGTTACATAGGAATAAATACTATAGTCCCAAGCATGGGTATCAGCATTACCTGCGACGGACGCTGGATACGTGAAACTTGCAGAACCCTTACCAGTATCATTGCTTGTCAATCTTATGACTCTAAACTTTTTGTTGGAAAAGTATCCAAAATTGGATGCTCCAGTTTTTCTGTCGTAGAGTTTTGTTGTCCATATGTTATTTAAACTCACACTGGATGTTCCGCCCCAAAGATTTGATAATTGACCGGTTCCCCCAAGTCCACCTTGGTTCCCCATGTTAATATTCGAACTACCTATAGAAACTACGCTCATAAATTAACAGTCGATTACATTTCCCACTCCAAAGATTTCTTCTAGAGCTATTTTTAATTTCCCGTATGCCCATCCATATGGATCGTTCCCTATAACGGAAATGTCTATTTTAGATTTTGTAACGGTTTCTGTACCAGTTTTAACATTTTCAGTGTATGCCTCTTCTCTAGTTTTTTCTACTATATTACCGTTCTCGTCGAAATCATTGTACGTTATAGTTCTTGTTCCCTCTACTACCTCATACACGTCTACAACAACCTCTTCAGGAGCAGTTAGTGGAAATTCGTTAACAACCGGATATTCCAGGGATTGTTCGTTAAAAATTATTGAGGGAGAAATCGGTCCAGACTGAGAAGGCCTGGTCAGGGGATCCAAAAAATCTTCGCTGTAAACAAAACTATTGGAAATTGCCTCCTCCTTGTTCGTATACATAGCAACTACTGCTATTAAAAATCCTAGCATCTTATCTATACGATAAGCTTCTATTCTAACGTAAGGATTTGTTACTATCCCTTTATTTAAAGTTTCTATCTCTTGGTTTATTTGTAGAGCCATTTTTACCCTTTTTTTTATATATCTAAAAGACAGGAGAGTCCTATTATCTTACCACAAAAAACACCCTTGCCATATCGTGAACGTCGAATCTTGATGCTACACCAAGCATTCTTGATACGTCTAGTGCATCTTCAATCTCATCAATAGAATCTGGTATAACTATATATGAAAAGTCTTCCCATGGGTATTCCATTACCTCCCCCTCATTATTTACTGGGATTTCTGTAGTTTCCTCTGACGAATCATCATATTCATCGTCATTTTCCCAGGCGGATTCGTTGGCAAAGCTTCTGAGCCAATTGCCGAATTCGTAGATTTCTTTTTCGTGGATTTGGAGTTCTTTTAGTTTGCTGTAGATAACAAGAGCCATTTTTTAATTTCTTATATTTTCCCTATGTATCTAAGTATAAAACAAATGCTTTTTACTTAATAATAGAAGGAAACCCATTTATCGTATTCTTTTATTTCCCAATCAGATGTATTGAGTCGAACCAATAATTCCCTTGTTCTTTTATAGACAAAAATTTCTTCTTGTTTCTTTTCATTTTC
>B570J29032_109959157_pt1 | contig 19100 bp, 3 predicted proteins | sample LakMenEpi16Nov12_FD_29032 | JGI IMG/M metagenome (IMG submission 29032) | reverse complement strand
TTTAAAGAGGTTCTTGAAACACAACCAGTAAACGAAACCATAAAAGCAGCAGATTTTCAAAGTCATGATGACGATGGAATCCATTTGCCTCCACCAACAAATAGCAACCTAGACGCAGATGAGTGGGAGCCCTATGCTCCAAAAGCAAACAACGTGCCTCTAGCGCAAGGAGAGACCCAAGAAACTGCAATTAAACCCGGATACTGGCATTCGATTGATGATATTAAGGTTGTCGAAACAGATAAAGCAGCAATGTCCCTAGAGGAGTCTGTTGCTGAAGCTGAGGATGCCCCTAAAGCCAGTTCAATTCAATTCAGCTACAATCTACCCAAAGACTCCGTAGAGCGCCTAGAACAGGCCGTAGATGCTATTAAATGGCTATCTCAGAAAGCTAGAAACCTGCCTCTTAAAACCTGTGCGATCTTAAATCTCAGGATTACACGTCTGGAAGAGCTCATAAAAGCCCTGCAATGAAAATAAGCCCCGGCAAAAAAAAAGCCGAATCCAAAAAGCGCCTCCTAGAATTACTAGGAGAAGACGCTGGGGCTCCACCTACCAGCATAGAAGAAGCTAGGATGTTGGCTGAAATGGAAGGAGTTGAGATTGAAACGCGATCAGGAGTCCGTCTCGACAACGAATGCAATAAAGTGTGCTACTCTAGTGAGTCTAACGCAAAAGCTGGAGCCAAGCACAGACTTCGCAACTCAGCCAATGTAGGAAAGCTTAGGCAGTATTTTTGCGACACTTGCAAAAGCTGGCACTTAAGTTCCTCGTTCCATCGGTAATTATGAAAGCAACCAGCATCCCAATAACCCTGCCTCGCCTAATCCACAAAGAAGACGTTCACTTAGTCAAACAATGGATGGCTACACGCCCTGATCACGATTACGACAATTGCGTCAACTCCATGAGCAGGTGGAAATACACCTACATTGACCACGGACTATGCAGTAACATCGAGGTTATTGACTTAGTAGTGGGTGGAGAAGGTTCGGTTTTCTCCGTTCCAATTCCAGATGTTTCAACTTGGTGATTTAGTCTAGGCTAACGATTATCTTCTGAACGCTGTTCCCAGACAGACTCTTCAACCTTCTGCTTCAACCTTCCGCGAAGTTCACGAGTAACCGGAACGACTTCGCTTATCATGTAAGCAATAATGTCTAAGACATTAGATTCTTCTGCGAAAGCAGCTTCTGTTGATAATGCGGCCGCAGCACCCAAGTCGTAAACAACAGAACTAGGAGCAGTCATGCCCATAGCAGTCTGCACCCCACCTTCTTCTCGCTCGTAAATGTAAACCGCATCATCTTCCCATCTGCTTTGTGCTGAATCTAATCCAGTCATTTTTGCTGTAGCATCTTGAATCAACTGGTTCGTAATCGCTGCCTTAAACGCAAAATGCGCAGGATAAAACCCAAATGCCGCAGTTAGCGGGTGAGCCATAGGGATTATTTCAGACACAATGCTCGATCCTAGCGAAGCATATGCCGAAGCCGCCGCAGCCTCGGGTGTTTTTTCGTCCCTGAAAAATTGGGACTGCTTTCCAAAAATCACCGCTTTGGCCGCATTGACTATTGGATTACCCTCTTCGTCCGGGGCCATTAATTTGTCGGCCATCTCCTGAGCCCTAACTTGAGCTTCCTCGTCATCGTCGTCACCCATTCCGTAAATCACCGACAAAACAATTGGAACAAGCACCTTGAGCTTCATAATGTGGAACAAGCTGTTTTGGATTACCGTTCCCGTAATGTTCTCGATGGCTTCTTGTCTCGCTCTCTGACCACCAATTGTGAGCTTACCATCCTCTCCTGTCTCAGCCTTCCAGATCATCGGCAGCATAGCAGCCATACCGCTTGAAGTGGAGGCTTGGTGATTAGAGAACCTAGATATGGTGCGGATCAAGGCATTCCACGAAGGAGACCTAGTGAGATTTTGGAAAGGCATTGCTTTCTTGGCTTGGTCAGCAACCCCCATGTGATCGCTCACTTTCGCCTCAGCGTATTGAACAGCTTCCATGGGAATGTTTTTAAAATCCTTCCTGCCAATCAATTCCATTTCGTCCTTTGGAGCCTTTTCAATTTGTCCGTTCTTTTCCATCCATCGAAGTTCAGCTAACAATTCAGTAATGAAAATAGAGCGAGATAAAGCCCGCTCAACTTTAGCTATACTAAAGTCAAGAGACTTTTCTCCAAGGTTGGTAATCTGATTAAGAGCATATCCTGACCATTTTTTACCAAGCCCAGCGCCATGCCTGACTTGCTTCCTGCGAAGTTGGTCAAGCTTATCAATGCCATCAGCACCACGGAAGTTTACCCAAGTAGCAACATTCGCTACAAACTGCTTAGCTTCGTCGTTAAATTGAGAATCACCTCCAGCTTTTGAAGCGATAATCTTAGATAGTAGGCGAACCATCTGAATAGCATCCTTGTAATTCCCCGTCACAGACTTTTTCACAATGTATCCCAATACTGATGGACCAGATTGGTTCCAGAACTGCTGGAAAGAAAACAACGACCTAACCATCATCAACGATGAAAGGTAATTGAGGGTTTCAGAGAAAGCAGTGTTCGCCACTCCAAACTTCATGTCGTTAGCAACCTTGATGTCCATTTCTTCCGAGATTGCACCAAGCGCCACACGCCACTTCCTAGCTATTTCACCTTCGGGAGAATCACCAAGCTTAGCCATCACCTTTGATCCAACAACCTCACCCTGATTCCGCTGATTCACTTCCTCCTTTCCTACAATCTTCCTGAGAATAGAGTAGGTAGGAGTTACGTTAAGGCGGTAAAGAGTATCATCCAAAAGAGCGATAGTCCCAGACAGCCCATTGAGATTGATTGGGCGGTAAGTTTGAGCATCTTCGTTATCTTTACGAGTTCTAGCTTGTTTTCCCGGACCACCCAAAAGCGAAAGACTCATCATGCCAACCTCTTCTAATGGGTCTTCCTTGTATTGGCGGGGTTCAAAACTTTTACCAATAGACTTAGGATTGGCCGCGTGTCCGTAGCGAAGAGGAACTGTAGTCACGAACGTAGCGTCACCTCTTAATCCTCCATGCAACCACTTCTGGTAAGCCTGTCCTTCATCTGGAGTGGCATCAGGATGACTCATCATAATCAATGTCAACTCAGAAGCATCCGATAAGCCTTTGAAAGTTGTTCCTAAAGTGTCAGAGTAGTCTTTGGATGCTTGTTGCAAGTTCGCTGGAATCTTTTCCTCTAGCGCAGCGATAGCTTTATTGATCAATTCCAAAGCATGAGCGTTCTTATCAGTTCCAGACGGGCTCGTTCCAACATCACGCAAAATAGGGCGAATGGTTTCATACACTTCTTTGACCATTGCGTAGTCACGAATGACATCCACATGCTCCGCTGTGAAATACTTGCGTATCTTCCCAAACTTTTGTCCCGCTGCTAATTCATTTTGAGAATCAAACAACTGCTTAAGATCACGCGATCCTGTTTGGAAATCACTAGCCCACATCGAAAGATTGCCAGCAAGAGAAGCCGATCTAGTTTTAGTCAAACCCTTTAGACTAGCAATCACATAAGGAATTGACTGCTGCAAAGAATCCAATCCTAAGAGCTTTGCCTTTTCTTCTAGTTTTGCCTTTGCTTTGTTGAATTCGTTTGTGTGGGTGTTGCGTCCTGATTTCAGGTCGAAGCCGTGCTCAAGGTATCCATGAAGCCTACGGGCCTCCATCTGAGCAATATGGGTCTTCATAAACGTCATTCTTAGCTTAGACTCATGGTGGTGCAAAGCCTTCATTGAGAAGCGAGCAGGTCCCGACAGCGGCACGATACCAGCAATCAGCAGCTTCATAGCCTCCGGTCCTTCAATCTCAGAAACAACCGAGGCATAAAGATCAATGAGATCGACAGACTCAGCAGCATCATTCGATTGGGCAATCTTTCCATCCGCTAGCGTTTTCAGGAAATCAAAAACCCTTTTCCTTGTTTCCCCACTCAAAGTGTTTCGGTCATAGGCAAGAGCAATGGATTCAACGTAGAACTCAAACATCTCCAGTTGTTTTTTAACGAAAGTGTTGTTCGTGTCAATCTTCCTGTCTTCGTCTCCAGCGCGAGCAAGTGGATCATTCCTTCTTTCTGCCAGCCTTCTATTGGCTCGTTCAACTACGTTCGATGAATAGCGAGCAGCAAATTGTTTTGATGCGCTTTCTCTGGTTGAATTTGCAGCGAGACTCCAAGCGGGAGATGTGAAATCAGTGTGAGTCCATGCTTCATTCCTGTATACGGAAGTAAAGCCCATCCTGTTCTGGAGGTGAACTGTCCCGTCTTCTGATTCATCTTCTTCAGGAACGGAACTCAATACGATGTCACGCATCATTGACTCTCCACTTTGGGCTTTCCCGCTCTGAACTACGAATCGGTTCTTCAAGTCCTGCGCTGCGGTGATGGAACCAAGAAGCAACCATTCGCCATCATTAACAAGGTGAGCAACCAACTCGCGGCGCTCTTTCATGTTCTCTGGAATCGTGTGCCTAGAAACCCTACGTGCAGCCCGAAGAGCCACACGACGTTTCCCAATGGTCTTAAGATCGTCGGCAATGCCATCCCTATTTGCTTTAGCCTTAACTAAAAGAACTCCAAGCTTGTCGGCTTGCATGAATTGGCCTTTGTTCTTTGCTTGTGCAATCCGCGTCTCGTAACCCTTCACTTCATCAATAGCCTTCGATAACTCAAGGCCTTTCTGCTTCGCCTTATCAGCGAGCTTGTTGAGTTCCTTCACGTTACTCACAGAGTAGAAGCTCTGCTCTTCAGGGACGGCTAAGAGGGCTACTACGTCCGGTGCAACAGCATGATGGCTCACTCCTTCAGAATCAGCTTTGATACGGTTAATCCGCTCTTGTGAGAGCCTGTCCTGAATAGCCATCGTATCCGTAACTTGTTGGATGATGGCTGCTGGGTTGTAGTTGTTGATATAGGTTTCTTGTTGCTTAATTGCACGGTGCAGAACGTCAGCTTTTTCAGCGTAGTCGCTCAATGCGCGAGAGATAGCTTGTTGCCTAATGTAAAACTCATACGGATTAGCTGCATCCTTAAACTCCTTGTTCCACTTAGAGCGGTAGGCCGCAAGCTCATCCTTGCGGGTCATCTCAGTGACCATTGGACTTAACGCGTCCTCAGGGACAAACGTCATGGTGATAGGGACTTTGTGGCGACCACCAAGCGGATTTAAAGATTGATCGCTACCGATGTGAGTGTGGATACCAGCGAGAGCATCGCTTGTATTATTAAAAGCCAGACGAGAAAAATATCCACCAGATTTAACTGTGACGTTTGGGTCGTTCATCTGAGCCAGTAAGCGCTCACTTTTTAATAAGACGTTCTCTGCTTTTGTAAGCCTTGCTGCTTCTTCCGTACTCTTAACTCCTTCGTCATAGCGAAGGATTTCAACAAGCGCATCACTAGGCATTGAAATCTCATCCAGCATAGCGCGAAAAGAATCATTGAATGGACTATTCGCATTACTTTCTAGCGCGTTAAAACGACCTTCAAGCTGACGAGTCAGATACATTTTAATCTCATTACGTGTGCTGCCCTGCTTAATCATATTGACAAGGCGAGAAATCATCTTTCTGCGTTGACGCTTCGCTTGCAGCCTTACTGCTTCAATCTCTTTCGATTTTTTCTTAGCCGTGGTCTTCGTCGGCATCTGCATCTCGCGGGAAGCAAGAGAAGAAGTTTCCCGACCAAACCCGCCAACCGCTTGTTCAACCAACGGACGAAGAAACACATTACGCAAACCATCACGAGAAAACATCCTCGTTAAATCATCTTCAAGCATTCCAAACCTAAATTTGAAAAGGTCTTCCACTTCATTAATCTTGATGAACTTCTTGGAGTTCTCAGAGAATACCGACTTAGCGTTATTGTCATCCTCGATAACAAGCCGCCATACGGATTCCATGTCCTTGTTAACGATCTGATTGAGCTTCTGGATATTGCTATTCAATAATTTCTGCTGAAGAAAAATTTTTGGATCAGCGTAGTAAACGACCCCACGATCTTTCACAATCTCACCAGTAGCCTCTTGCTCTGCCTCAATCAGCGCATCAGCATTAGCAATCAACTGACGAAGGCGAATAGCATCCTGTTGAATGTCGTTGAAAACTTCTTTGTAACGATCACTCTGAAAACGTGATTTTGTAGCGTAGGTGTTCAGCAGTTTCTCAAGCCTTGTATCCCCACCAGCAGCAGACTTAACCTCCAAAGCTGTATTGTAGGCCTCATCCAAGATTTGAGCCTCAATCATGCTACGGACGTTTCCTTGGAATTGCCATTGCTGAATACGCTCAAACAATGGATTCTCCAGAGCCCGATTCTCAAACTCCTCGATTACAGCCTTGGCCTTATCCCGCTGTCTCTCTGCGTTCTCGCGCAACTTAAACATCTTCTGGATATTCTCCCTTACTTCGGCCTCAGCCGCAGCAAGCTTGCCAGTAGGCAGGTAAGAACCAATCTGCTCGTAAACCTCCTGAGTTAGCGGGATGTCAACGTATGCACGTGGATAAGAAATAAAATTAGGCAAATTCTTATGCTTAGCTTCATTGTAATTATCGACAGCTTCATTAATTGATTTTTCAGCTTGAGTCTGAATTATCTCATTAATAAAAGGAACACGATCAAGAAATCCACCAGCAAACTTTTGATAGCGTTTCCGTTCAAAAACAAGAGTAGGAGCGGTTCTTCCGTTCTGTCTTCCAGTCATTAACGTGTGCCATGCCCCAACAAACGGAGCTCGCTCACCACGGCGACCCCTCCATTTTGATCCCTCGTTGTTTCCAACTATAGGATTTGCGCCATCACGAGTGCCAAGATCACCAAGAATTTCACGACCCGGAGTGACATCGCTGTTGTTATCCACAATAACGGGAGCTTGTAGCGTCTTTTGAACGCTCACCACATCCATCAAGGTATTGAAGAGCAACGCATCTGCTGGGCTCAACCCCCCATTCTGGGAGTAATCCTCAACAATAGCAGCTAACTTGTCGTCCATTGGGCCAAACTCGGCCTTGTCGAACAAGCGAGCACGGAAGAATCGACGGATGTTGTTTGCCGATGGAACAAGAGCAAGAAACTTTTCCTTGTCTTCAGTAGAAAGCTCCTGTGGTTTCTCAAGATCGGATTGCTCACCAGCCTCTTTCCTAGCTTGCTCTAGGGCTTTGTCATACTCATCAGCCCATGTGTCAACGTCCCTGTTGTCGATGTCCTCAGAACCCTCTTCATTGAGGTTGTCCTGAGCCACTTCTTGGGAATTAACGGAATCAAAATGATCAGCGATTGTCTGATCCTCTGGATTGGATTCACCCATTTGCTTCACGGCTTGAATGCCACGGGCAAGGGTTTGATCGGAAAGAGAGTCGAGCGTGTTGACGATGTTATCCCCAATCATCACACGATCCAACAGTCGTTTAGCTTCTGGATTGCTCCAAACTTCAGCAATCAAAGAAATTGAATCATTGATTGGGTCTGCCGCCATAAGCCTTATATAGTCCCTTTCTCTTTCAACTGCACGTTGGTCAGAATCACTGAGAAGTGAGCGCTCTGTGGAATAAGAATTCCGGCTGTCTTCAGGGGATGTCTCGTTCAGAAGCGCGGTGATCTTGTTTAGTTCCGCTTTTTGGGCGGTGTTGATCAATCCGATGTCCTGCATCTTCATGAAGTAGGCTCTGATCATTCCACTTAACTCAGCCTTTTTAGCCTCGTCTAAACCATCCATTGAGGCTGGATTAGCTAGGGCGAGCTCATCTGTGTATTGACGGATAAAATTGTCGATGGAATCAGCTTTGTTTCCTAGGCCGCGTATTAGCTCCTCTAGGTGCGTTATGGGACTTAGTGCCAGCCGGATGCTGGAAGCCGTCTGAATAAGCCTCTGAGCGATCAAATCGGCCTCTGCGGTCTTCTGGCGGGTGAGATAACCAAGCGCTTGCTCGATGAGAACCCTGTTGTCCTCCTGATTGCTCGTGTCTCCCACGTAGATCACCGGAGGAGAACCATCCATAGGAACAAAAAACCGCGTCCCAAAGTAGGCTTCGTTTTTGGCTTTTGTTTGCTTGGTTGGTTTGTAGAGGATTGCGTCTGGGATGTTTTGGAGAATAAGGTTGATTGTTTCGTTAGTTGAAATAATTCCTTGGTCACCCATCTTAGCAAACGTGTTCGCGTCATACAGGTAAACCTCACCCTTTCCTAAGCTTTCATCATGAAGCATTTTAGCGATCACAGCGGCTTCTTCCTGATTAGTCTGGGCTAAACCCACCTCAGAGAAAAGAGTCTTACGACCCTTCCTAATCATTGATTCATTCATTGCGGCCAAATCATCACGAAGTTGAGGATTCTGTCCTCCTGCTGTAGCGTGGTTAGAAAGCGTTCTAAGCGCTTCAGTAAGCCGGAAGTCTCCCCTTCCACCACTTATAAGTTCACCTGTCTCTAAGTCAACAGAACCAACCCGTGCAGCATCAATAAGATCACGCTCAAACCGAGACTTGAACTCAATCATCTCCATTAAAAAAGAGAAGGGATCAATTCTATTTTCTGCAATTGTTCCTGATGGAGAAAATAAGTCTAATTTTTTCTGAGTTACAAACTCTTCAGTCCTTGAAGTAATAGGTGCGCTTTTAATTTCAAAAATCCCTTGTTGGAAATCTTTGAATTTTCCAATCAGTTCGCCAACATTAGATGGATCAATACCAAACAAACCAGACAGTCCATCCCGAAGGACATCATTATAACTAGATGAATCACTATCCAAAGCTAAAAGCCTATTCAAAAAATCTTGAGCATCGTCAGCGCTCTTATCCACACCAATACGCAAGCCGATCAATAGACCAGCCTCAGTAATAAACTTCTTTTGAAGCTGCCTCTCCACATCCATCTGACGCAAACTTTTTTCGTAAGGAGACTGCTTTGATTCGCTACTAGAACGTCCGATCTTCGCATCTTTAACGGAAGAGCCAATTTCATTCATATTGCTACTTATAGGAGCACGACCAGCATTGTCTTTTTCGGAAATCAAGTAAGCAATTGCGTCATCATCGCTCATATCTATGTGAACTTGGCGAAGCTCCGTAAGAGGCTCTCCAAACTCATCAAGCTTAGCCTTGAACTTCATGGCTGGCTGAATTTTCTGGAGACCATCTTCAATGTAAAACTCCATGACAGGCTTGCCGTCTTCATCAAGCAAAGGCTCCATCACAACATCACCGTTTGAATCAAACTCAAACACTGGAGCCTGAGTCCAAACCCATGCAGCATCAGTAACCAGCATTTCTCCAGCTGTGCCAAAACCAATCCGACCAGCCCGCTCCATTAAATCAATAGCCCACGTTCCCCCAACCGAAGCAAGAGAATCTTTACCAAAACGGTTAATCCACCACTTCATGTTTGTCAACGTGACCGGATCAATCATGCTGTCACGAGTCTCTCTGAAGAGTTCGCTAGAAGCATAACCAGCGTCACGAGCCGTTCTAGTTTTTTCTCGGATTACATTAGGAATAATGCGCTTAAACGAGTTGGCTTCCTGCCTTGCAATTTCAGAGCTTACGTTTGCTAAACGAATAGCAACATCAAGATTTTCAAAAGCGCTATTTGTCTTAGTGTTAAAAAGAGCAAAAAGCCTAGAAGAAAATCCAACCATCTCATTACGGGTTGCTTTTTCACCAGCAGTTCTAATTGCATATGAAATAGAATTTACCTCAGCTTCAAACTCAGCTAGATATTTTAGAACCTCACTAGCTCTATCGTTAATAACCGGAGCACTTCTTCCCGCAAGAGTCTGAAGTCCATCAATATCATTAATCGTAAGATCAGGATTAGTGGAGCGACTAAGTTTTGTAGCGTAGTCACGAATTGAGTCAATTAAACTTTGTATTGAGTTTTTGTAATCAGGATGATTTTTATCTAAATTAGATCCAAATGTCTTGTTCAAATCTTTAATTCCTAAGGCACGGTTTTTTCCGTTACTGCTACCAAGATAAAGTTCTTCCTTTTGAAAAGCATAAAGCCTAGAGACTGCGTAGCGAGGCAGTATCCTATCAATACTTTCGTATTGGATGTCATCAAAATCCTCGTTTTCAACAACCTCAGAAACGTATCCCAAAGTAGCCATGTAGCGCTCAGCCGTGTCTCCCGTGATACCACGATCAAGCATTTGCAAAAACTGCATTGCATTGATGTTTCCACGAAAAGCAGCACTAGATAGAATTCCTCTTTTAAATAAAGGATTGCTAGAAGTTGGAAGCGCAGTGACTTTGAATGAATCGCTGGGAGGTTGATCACCTTCTTTCTTTGGAAACCAAGGAGTAATAGGATCACTTTGAGTGACCGTTATTAAAGTCATTGATTTGTCTTTATTGGCGACGTTCCAAGCTACATCTTTATAAGGATAACCATGAGCTATGCTATGAGATTGTTCCTTTGGTAATCCTGCGCGGACTGGAGTTACTGTTTCATACTCAGCTTCGGAAAACATCTTTCCTCTGCGCCGTGCCAACATATCCTTTTGAACTTGAATTACATTTTCTGGTTTTTGGCTTACCAACTCATCCATGTTATAGTTGTAGTCCTGATGACTCATACCAAAACCTTTTGTGTCCAGTGACTCTTCACCGATCATCTCACGGATGGCTGTAGTAGCCAGCTTGTTGTAGTCATCCAATGCTTTTGTGTAGGTGAGGTAATCTTGGTAAAGGCGATTCGCCACTTCCATGTTCACTCCTGCCTCAGAACGCATACGACGAGCCCTCAGCCTTGCTCTTTCTACGAATGCGCTGCTTCCATACTGCTCATATTGACCAGCCGCAATAGCTGACTCCACTTGAGCGTCACGAAGAAGCTTGAGCGACTTAACTTGCTCTGGCGTTAGCTGTTCTGCTTGAAGACGATCAGCTTGAGCTTCGGTCATTTGTGCAAGACGGAAGGCTTCTAAATCCTCCAACATCTCACGCCTTTTCATACGTGTAGAAACAAATGGTTTGTAGTCAGGCCTCTTGCCAAAGAGAATCCTATGAACACCAATCAGTGACTCACCATCGTAATTGAGTGAATCAGTCGAATTAATAGTAGCCCTTTCATGGAGGCGCTTAAGCAAGTTTTTCCGGAAGTCAGGAGCTGCCATATTTAAATCCATCACCTCTTGCCCCGGCGAATACTTCACCATCTCAGCAATTCTAGATAATTTGATTGCATCATTAGCAACGCCTAAATCAAGTTCAGCAACAACCGCAATCACATCAAGGTTCATTTGCGAAAGAACTAACGAATCGTTCTTCGCAAGAGAATCAACCTCAGCCATCTTTCTTTTAATGAATGCACTGCCGTTATCAAACGCTGGGGCAGCGGCCACCAACATCTGCATCACCCGATACTTTTCAGTCTCAGCAGCATCTTCCTTATCGCTGCGCGTAGCTCCTTCTTCATCACCTTCACTCACGGACAACCCATACGAATCATCAAGAATGGGGAGAAGATCAGGCGTAAGATTGCGAGCGGCCTCAAGAGCGCGATATGCCAAACCCAAATCCTGCATAATAGCAAAAACAGAACCTTCCATTTCCAGTTCCGAAAGAGCTTTATTAATATCTTCAAGGTTAACATCTGGCTCATACCTTTTGATTAAATCTTGAAAGCTCATTCCGTTGAATGCTTTCTTACTATCATCTATCAAACGGATTGTTCCATTGCGGTAATCAATTTCAATTATGTCTTCGATATTTAGATTTAGTGTTTTAACAATTCTCTTTAGCTCAACTAAAGCTCCAGTATTTTTCATTGCAACCTTGCCGATCATCTTACGGCTGGAAAGAAGAGACTCCCTAGCCATCTCCATCTTTTCCTGAGCGTTCTTGTCTTTGATCATGTCTACGTCACCGAACAAATTAGCCCTGACGTAAGCAGTTTCCTGACGCTTCAGCATCGCCTGAAGGTTTGGAGGCAGTTGACCCATGAGAAGGCGCATATGCAGCATCCTACGAATCTTCAGCATGTAGCGGCGTAGAAGCTCGATCACTGTCTTGAGCGGCCCCTTGGCCTCAGCAGCATCCTCATTCAACGCAAAGAGAAGCCTCTTAGCGTCGTTGGTTTGCTCTTCCGTCCATGAACCAGTGGTGAGGATTTGATTGAGCGCACGTAGCGTCTCTGCTCCCACCATGTATTTCTCGTCCTCAGTGAAAGAGTCCAAGGTTTTTCCCTTAACGCGCCTTGCAGCAATCTGATTAAACACGCTGGAAATGAATTTCTGCTTACCCTTTCTAGACAACGCAACCAACTCATCAAACAAACCAATCACCTCGATGTCTTTGAATTCCTTCATCCCAACGACGTGGGTGAGCTCTTCGTCAACGTGAGCAGCTAACTGGCGAGCAACCTCATTACCTACAAGCTTGTTGTAGAACGCATCCTGACCTGTGCGATAGCCACGGAAGACCTTCGCAAGATTCGCCATGAAAGCTTGCCGATCTAACACAATTTTAGTCTGGGCTAATCCCGTTGCATTACCATCTCCATCTTTAGGAGTTGTTCTGCGGGCTACAAAAAACTCACCGTTTTCAAGCTTCTCAAAAGCAATCGACTCTAAGCGAACACCCGGAGCAACAACCGCCATAATCTTGCGGAGCATAGAATCAAACTCTTTTTCACTCAGCTTGCCGCTGAAGAGTTTATCTAAATGAGCTTCAATGTGCCTTCCTGCTTCCTTAAGTCTGTTATCATTCCAATCCTTAGAGAACTTCCCGTATCCCTTGAAGTCCTCACCTAGGGTCTTCGCCATCACCTTGTAATCCACCTTGCGGAATTCATAGACACCATCTTTTTCACCAACAAGAAGCAAGACAGCATCCGGTTCACCATCAATAGCCACAACAGAGTTTAAGCCAATAGGCAACACTTTACCTTGCGTTGGAGTGTAAGTATAAGTATCTCCTGACTTATACCACTTGCCACCAAACTTGTCTTCAGTATCAAGACTACTAATGTCAGCAAAAAACTTAGGTGCGGTTGGGTCTTCCATTAACGGATCAACCATTGCGGGAGTGTTGCTCTCCACTTCGGAACCAAGCTGTTTATCACCACTCTGGAAGTCCTCAATGGCATCTTCCACGGCTGCGCGGTTACTAGCGGTAGCTGCGTTCACCACGAGAACAGGACGACCCTCAAGGCCTTGCCTTTTGATCTCATTGTTTGCCGCAGTCTCATTGTCTGCCACGATGATGCTGTTTCCGTCTTTGGCAAACTTCGCAACAATATCACCAGTAAGCCCGTTGGAATTAGCGGGCCTGTGAATCTTACCTACTTGCGGCCCTTTGGCTTCGTCACCTTGGTTTTCGGTTTGTTTTTCATTTGGTTTGTTTGGTTGTTGTTTTCTCCATTCGTAAAAGCCAAGTGTTTCTAGAGCCCAATGATTAGCCTCAGTTTCCCAACCCATGTGTTGATCATCTAAAAGATCACCCTGATTGATGGTTTTCTGACCACGATGGCCGCTAGCAATATGCCCCATCTCATGGGCCTTAATGAATTCGACGTAAGCCTCTTCTCCACCATGATCATTTATGAACGAAAGAAACTCATCAGGAGTGATTCCCATTCTTTCAAATAGAAGTTTCTTTTGTTCCGATCCCTTAGAATCAGCAACTTCACCACGTATGTATTTCAGTCCTGAGCGATAATCCTCACGAATAGCATCTTCATTCAACCATCCAGAAACATGACCCATCGCGCCAAATTTCTTTAGTCTTTCGAGAACCTCTTCTTTATTCCCCGTCTTTGGAGATGAATCAAAGAGCGCTGCAATCTTTTCAAAGATGGTTTTTCTGCCAACATTTGAACCTCTTTCTGACTCAGTATTTTTCGCCCAAGCAATCGTTTTATTTTTGCGATAAGCAATTTCTTCAGGATCATTCACAGGACGAAATGGAGGATCTTCCTCTGTGTCCTTAACCTCTGGGGCTGCTTCAGTGGATACTGGAGCGGGTGTCTCTGATTTAGTCTGGGCTAATGGAGAATTGTTAGCATCATCCCATTTGCCTTGGCTTTTTAATACAGCCTTCGCTGCAATTTGATTAAGGGTTTTTTGCTCGTTGCTTGGATCTAGGCTTCCGGATTCTTTTTTCCAAGAAGCTAATTCAATAAGACGTTCTTCAGAAACCTTTTCATCTAAAAGTTTCTGTGCCGCTGGAATTAGGGTTGTTGAAGTAGGTGCACCAATGTCTGACTGTCGTGTCTGCTTAGCCCCGCCATCCCCTGCAATTCCGCTATCGCCGTCATCTTGGGGCGGAGCGCTATCTCTTGAACGCGTTTCGCTGGGAGGTGCGATTTGCTTATTATCTGCATCAACTGTTGTGCTTTGTTTACTGGTTTCATTTTTCTTTGCATATTGCGCTGGGTTTGAATCAGCGGAAAATCTTTCAAGCATTGCTGCTCTTTGCTTCATCTCAGGACTAGCTCCGACGCGAAGCCCTTTCTTAAGGGGCTTAGACTCCTCTAGCATCTTCTTCGCCTTTGCAGCCGAGATGTGCGTCTTCTTGCCGTCAGCATCGGTAATGAGAGCTCCCACCCCTTCATCCCTTGGAAGGTCAACCTGCTGCATCGTTACCTCCTTGCCACCCAACACAAGCTTATGCTCTGGTCCGTAGGTGATCTTAGCTTCCTGCCATTCCATGTCGTTACCATTCTCGTCCTTTGGTCTGGACTCAAATAGGTCATCCATTATAGAAGCTCCCTCCTTGGGCTTCTCTACTGCCTCAGGGGGCTTTGCGACTACCGGAGCGACTGCTCGCCCTTCAAGAGAGATCTGGAGCCCTGTGCGCTCCCTAGCGGCATTTACCAATGCCTTACTTTTCTCTTCTGAAGTAGCTCCATCCCAAGCTAAAAACTCAGCAATAGGGCGAAACTTACCATCCTTGTCAGCAATCTCTGATTCACCAAAACTATCAATGTTTCCTTTTATCGTCTCCCATTTGGCAAATGCGTGTTCCTTTACGGCTTTGGCTCGCTGTTCTCGACTGGCTTTGGAGAACGAAGTAAGACCACCAACGCTTTCACCCATAGCGCCACCAAAAGCACCCATTACACCAGCAGCCATATACTCGCTAAACTTCTCCCCGATGTTGTCCCAGACAGTATCCGTCCAAGTCTTGGAATCATCCAATACGGCGCTAATGACATCATTGAGTGCTGTATCTGTAGATTCCTCAAAGAACTCCGAAACAACGCCAGCAGCAGGACCAAATCCCTTTAGTCCAGCTTGTTTAGCAGCTTTATCCGCCGCTTCAGCCATTCCCTTAGATAAGAGCTTACGGGTCACCTCGTCTGTAGCTAAGTCTTCAAAGGCTTTAATAGTCGCCTTTCTTGTAGCGGAGCTGCCACTAGCCTTGGCAAATGCTATCCTTGACGCAATGCTGCCGCTCAACGATCCCTCAACCCCTGTCATCATCTTTTCAGCACCCGGAGCAATCCGGTTGAAAACAGATGTAGCAATAAAAGCAGAAAGACCACTGGAAATACCTTCGATGTTAGCTTTTTTAGTAGCTAAATCATAGTCACCAGTTTCTTCCATCACTTGATTAAAGGTGGAACCAAAAGACATACCCGAAGCTTGAAGACCACCAATGTAAGCAGATGGATCACGAAGCGCTTTGATCGTTAAATTCTTAGCAGTGTTTGGGGCAAGAGCTTTAGTCGCGGCTAAAATAGCCTCATCTGAAGCCATCACTCCTTTTGCCGCAGCTCCAAGAACACCAGCTTTAGGAACAAGAGAACCAGCAGTAGCGCCAGCAACTGTGCCAGCCGCTTTGATACCACCCTTCAAAGCCAAACTAGCACCGCCAGTAGCAAGCATTGAAGCAACCTGCCCAGCCATGTCATACATGCCCTTGTTGGTGAAATCCATTCCAAGCACACGGTAGTTCTCAACTCCTCCCATTCCTTCAAAAGCACTATCGGAAGAACGAGCTGAATCAGAAAGAAATTGATTCACTCCTTTATTCTGTCCAGCAGTAAGTAGCCATAACGCACCACCACCTGTTGAGCGGTTAGCATTCCAAAAAGCATTATTGAGTTTATCAGCCCATCCAAACTGTTCACCACTAAACTCAGCTTCATTCTCTTTAATGAAAGTATACAGTGAACCCTTGCCACCTTCCTGAGCCATATGGTCACGAAAGCGTTTGCTAATATTATTACGGTCAACGCCAAAAATATCAGCAATTGCATTCAAAGGCATCTTGTGCATCTGCATATCATCTGCATCTGAAACCTCATTAACTATTCCGGCACCAAGTTTATTGTAAGTGTCACGAAAATTGATAAGGGCCATTTTCTTATCAGCAACAGACAATTCAGAAGTTTCAATAGCGCTTTCAATTTTTGTTGGCTCATTGAGCATTTTGGGATTGAAAATAGGGACTCCCTCTTTCATTAAAAATGGAGTGTTGCCCATTGTAGAAGGATCAAAATCATTTAATCTTTTACGCGATTCAAACTGCTCACGCATCGCTTTGTTATCAGGATCAATTGCAGATGGAGAATCAGGATCTTTACCTTGATTAACTCGCTCAAGAAATGCTTCATATGTAAAATCTCGTGGCTTGCCATCAACGACTTCACTTTCCACATCTTGTTTGATGTCGTCAAAATCCTTGAATGGATCAAATTGTTTTTGCTTCCTTCCAAGTAGCGGGGCCAAATGCGAAGCAATCTCAAATTCTCCAGACAAAGGATTTACTACCATCCCACCAGTTTCGTCATTAGCGGCAGCTTCTAGATAATTCCTTTGCTGACCAAGCCATTCTTTCCCTTGGGATGTCCAGCTTCCATCCGAATGAAACAAAGGCATTTCGACTAGCTCCTTGTTTCCACCAAGGCGATTCCATTTAATCTTACGTGATTTGTCTGATTCGGCTTGTTCGACAATCTTTTCAAAAGCCTTGTCTACAGTGGCTATGCGGCGAGTTTGGTTTGCTCCAACCCATTTATCGGCCTTAACAATTCCCAGTGCATCAGTGAAATCAAACTCCACAGGAGCCTTAATTGGCTGATCTTCTTGAAGTTGATCTGTATTGCTACCGTAGTCATAATTATCGAAATTCATTGTTTTATGTAATAGTTATCAATCAATAAGCGAGCCATTTCCAGAAGAGGAGTTCAACTCCATCTCCTCAAATTCATTCTTAAGAAGTTCCAATTCAACTTCAAGTTCTGCTTTTTTCTTATCAGGCATAGCCATTTGCAAAAGCCTTAACTTCTCCGTCCTGCTAAATTTTTCTACGTTCCATTCATGAGCGCGCTCAGCTAACATAATGCGAGATGCTGAATTTTTCATCTCAGCGTCATTTTTCTTCATCCGTTGAATCTGAAGTGCAGCCTTCGTATACGCATCCTGCTTAGAAAGCTGGTCGTTGAGCTCTTCTTGCTTCTTGGCGATATGACCACCAATAAATGTTGCTTTCTCCCTAAGAGCTACAAGCCCAGCCTTCCACTCCTCCCCTTGAGGACTGGATAGGTTTGCTGGCCTTTTATCTAGGTGGGAGTTGAAATCTTTTTCCAAGGCACTTCTCTGCAAGAAAATCCCTTTCATCGAAGCGTGGTTATCAAGAGCCGCTAAAGCTCCTTCCTTTTCATTCTCTGGCCCACTTTCAATCACAGCTTTAGCCTTGGCTAAAAAAACGTCATACATCGCCGGATCGTCAATGTCATCAGCATTCATTCCAACCTTTTGGGATATTACCGCCATGGCTGGGGCGTTTTTCTTGTGACGCTCAGCATACACTGACTCCAATCCGTAAGTCTGAGACATTACTGAAGAAGCTTTTCCAAGAGCTTTACTCATCTCAAGGTCATCCCTTAAATGATAAGCTGCCTTCGTTATTGATGAAGCAAGAGCGCCATTCTTATCAATCATTGCTCCAGCACTCCCATACACAAGCGTCCCAACATTCTCGTTAGTAGCAGTCATAAGATCATTCTGCCTAACCATTTCCAAATCATTTTTTTGCTTACTTATTGAGAGCATCTGACGATCAAGATCCCTACGCTCGTCCCAAGTTTCATCCTCGTAATCAAGCTGTCGGTTTTCAGAAATAGCTTTACGTCCTTGGATCACTCCCGCATCTGCCGCAGCAAAGGCGCTCAAATGCCTATTCACGCGCTCATTGTCACCAAACTGCAATACAGCCCTCTTGCGAAGCTTTGCGTCCTCTAGCGGGTCGCCAGTGACACCAGCTTCCATCATCTTACTGTAAGAATCAAACTCGTCCAAATCCTGCTTCAGCATCCGGTCATCACTGATCAACTTCCTCGTATCCATTGAGCTTCCGTGCAACGCAGCCCTTGCTTGCATCAACTTAGCCACGTTCATGTTGTCATTCCCCAAGGAATCCATCATGGCTTCAGAAGCAGCAAAAGCATTACCACCCGGACTTACTCCCGGTCCAAGCTTGTAACGGTCAATCTGCGCTGCAAACTGAGCGTCCGAATCATTTGTGTAGGTTTCGTATGGCATTGGTTAAATAGTGAATGATTCTAGCGCTCTGAGGTTGTCGTAACCAGAGCGAAATTCCTTAGAGGCTTTGCTTGTGTCAATTTGTGCTGTGGGGGCCTCGCCTCTAGCCTCGGCGGATTTCTTCTTTAATATTTTACCAGCTTCCTTCACTGACACTTTGTTTTTTTGAGCGTAGGCAGAAATATCCTCACTGGTTGGTATTTTTGCGTCACCCGTATTCCCATGAGTGTAATTTATGGCATTGATCAACGCATCATTCTCTTTAAGTTTTCCTTGTTCTTTTGCTTTGTTTGCTTCGGCGTTGTTTTTGATGTTGTATCTTTGGTAGTCTCCGATTGTCACATCATAAGCGCCTTTTAATGTAGCCTCTAAATCATTTCTCAATGTTTTCGGTTTTGCGTCACTACGTAATGCAGTTTCATTAAGAATAGGCTGTTGATCAGCTAGCATTCCACGAGCGTCCATCTCAGGACGCTTATCAAGAGGGCCAGGGGAATCATCTAATGAATCCATGAATTGATTTAACGAAGGACGATTAGCGTCCACTTTCCTGCGTTGGCTCTCTTCCGCCCACATACGACGAT
>B570J29032_109959158_pt1 | contig 19134 bp, 26 predicted proteins | sample LakMenEpi16Nov12_FD_29032 | JGI IMG/M metagenome (IMG submission 29032) | reverse complement strand
ATCATCAAAGTTCTTAAATTACGAAAAGCAAAGCCGATAGCTCGGGCTGTAGTAGCAGGTGCACGGCAAATCAAGAAAGTTGGTAGAGGTGTACGAGCTTCAAACCGTTTTAATACCCAACCAGGTCTTGCAGAAGTTACAGAGAAGAAGAATATACATGATCCAGTTCGTCCTGGTATTCTCAAGCGTCAAATAAAGGGTAAAGTAACCTGTGCTAAGGCTCGAGCCTTAAAATCAAAACAAAAGAATAAATCTAACGCTACAGCAAAGGGAGCTCAAAGATTTATAAATTATCATTGCTAATATGAGTCTAGAACAAGCATACAATCAAATAATTCTTGAGAGAATTAACTCATCTCCTGCGCCTATTCAGAAGAAAATCTCTGACCTCAAAGAATACCTCAATACAAAAGAAAACATTTTATTCTTAACTACCTCAAACAGAAGGCCTGGTCAGGATGAAGAAAGACCTAAGAGTACTCTTTTCGCTTATCACTTAAAAGATGAATTTCCGAGCAAAAATATTAGAATTATTGAAGTACCGGATCTCAATATTCTACCCTGTGTTGGTAATGTATCGACAAAAGACGGGAATTCGTGTGGTCTCAAAGGTGCGCTTTTAGAAGATAAGGATAAAAACCCTTCCGGTTATCATCGTTGCTGGGTATCGTATGGTAATAAAGATGATGAGCTTTGGAAGATATCAAAAGAACTTTTTAAGTCAGACTGTGTTGTGTTTTTCTCTAGTATTCGCTGGGGCCAGACAAACGCTATATATCAAAAACTAATCGAAAGACTAAACTGGATAGAGAATAGGCATACAACTCTCAGTGAAGCAAACGTCGTGAAGGATATTGATGTAGGCTTTATCGGTCTTGGTCATAACTGGAATGGTAAGGTCGTCGTGGAGACGCAACAACAAGTTTTAAAGTTCTTTGGATTCAAGACACCGAATCAGCTTTTCTTTAACTGGCAGTATACTACAGATGCATACGATGAATCAAAAGAAGGATACAAGCAGGATCCTAAAGTTTTTGAGAAAGTATTTAAAGTAGAGATATAAAAATATTAAATATCTTTATGCTTACCGCTGAAGAAGGTATTTTTTTTGCATTAATTCTTTTGCCTTTTCTAGCGACTGGTGCTTTATACTGGACGATCTTCTTTACATTTCTCGCAGTACAGAAATTATGGAAGTTTATTCTTGTTAAATTTAAATAGCTCTTTATACTATAGGAATGCCTAAAGCACCTATCAAAGCAAAGTCTAAGCCAAAAAACGAAGAAATGTATACTATTACTGTTCCTTTTATTAAGGAGTGTACGTATGAAGAGCGTGAAGGTATTCTACGTCGTGCTCTCATCAGAGAGAATAACAAGTATGAAGGTAGACCGTTTCGCTTTATTATTGCAGAGAAGGATATGAAGTCTGCGAAAGTTAATATCTTTGTTCGTAAAAAGAAGAGGTAGAAATGATTATATATCTGTATGAATAGACTTTTAGCGTATATATTTTACTATCTTGGTGATTTTTGTTGGCGAATAGTCTGTTGGACAGATTGGAATACAGTGACTCGTCATCTTATTGCTATGCCTTCCTGGTCTCTTTATCAAAAGTTCATGTCGTTATCTCTTGATTATGACGAAAGAGCAGGTTACCTTCTTTGGAAAAAGCCAATAGAATAATTATTGTAAATAGAAGGTATTTATTATATAAATATTCGAACATATGAACGGTGTTCACTCTTTTATTAACCAAATTAGCGGTTTAGAAATATTTCTAACTGCTTGCAACATAATATTTTTCCTGTGATTAGACGAGGCGGGCTTTACTCTATAAAGGTTTATCAAGGAGAGGATATAGATCGTGCTCTTAAGAGACTTAAAACAAAGCTCGACGCTGGTAATATCCTCGAAGAGGTAAAAAATCGTCGTTCCTTTGAGACAAAGGCCCAAAAGAAGAAACGTAAACAAAAGGCTCAGGACCGTAAATATAAGCGTAGGAGATAATACGTATGCTTGTTCCGTTTAAAAAATTTGTAACGGAGAAGACTTACAGCGTTACATCAAAAGAAAGAAAGCAAATCGAGGATATCTTCGATAGATATCAGCTTTATTTTAATGATGATAAGCTGCAAGGTAAATCACCTGAAGCTGTTTATAGAAAAAAACTACAGGGAGATGGTACTTTCTTTCTCGGGACGGTTACCTATATAGACCAGGTAGATAGAAAAGAAAAAAAGCTTCATGTAGAGGTAAGCTTCGGTCAAAAGGCGTCTGCTGCAGCGGGATATAGAGAGAGCACGAATTCTGTAATTCTCTTTTATAACTATTTCAGTAATTTATCACCTAACGAACAGCGTAATACAATATTACATGAAGTCCTTCACGCCAGACAGCACTATAAGAAACTAAGGCCTCAAGACATACGTGCTACTAATCAGAGAACCCTCCCTACCGGTCAAGTTTCTATAAGAAGTAAGCAGGGTTATTATACATCACCGAACGAATTTCCAATACAACTCGCTTCAATTACTGAAGAACTTCAGCGTCAATACAGTCTCATTCTTCAGCATTTGAAACGAGGTGATAATAAGAAGTTTTGGGAAAAGCAGCGTATCGGTTTTCTCCGATTACTTGATACCTTTATAAGGTCATCTAATCTACCTAAAGATTTCCCTCTCCCGAGTTATTTGAAGTATCAGGAAGACTTTATTCGTACTCTCTTTCGTATTAAAGAAAAGCCTGAATTCAGAAAACAATATAGAAAATTTAAGTTAGCTCTTCAACACTATTACCAAAAATTAAACCAACGACCACAAAAAGATGTTGCAATTCCTGAAGAAGGGTTTTAAAACAATAAGTACATTTATGGTATCATTTAAAACATTTCTCATTGAAGGCGGCGTCGGAGCTGAGCGTCAAGAACGTGGAGTCATTGATGCTATTAACAGATATGCTAAAAAAGGGCCTATTTCTGTTAATCAAATAAAGAACGTATCTTCTGCAGAGAAGATGGAAGGCATTAATGAACTAGGCACTGAACCATACACAGATGTAATTCTTACAATTGGTTCGGGTAAAAAGCGTATTAACGTTAGCCTCAAAGGAGGTACCGAGAGCGGTGTATCTGCAGCACCGAGCGTAGGAGGAGGTGGTCTTGTCGGCTTACAGACTTTAATACCTGATATAACTAAAAGATTTTTAAATAACGCTAATGCTTGGTATAAAAAGCAAGGGTTTAAGAGAGGTGATTTAATTCCAGATGTATATGGTCGTCTGAATGAAAAAGATACTCTCACTGTTTTAAAAGGAACACCAGCTATGGGTGGACCGGTTGATTACATGTATATTGGTCCTATGGATGTTGTTGGATCCTTTAAGAGCAATCAATTAAATCTCAACGGTGTGTTTACAGATATTGATCAATATGCGAAAGGACATTCAATCTTTTTAAGACTAAGAAAGCGTAGAGAAGATCAACCATATGAACCGGATTTAAAAGATAAAGACGGTAACCCGTTGATTCTAGGTAAAAGCCCGACAAAGGGAGATAGCGGTCGAAGGATCGTGCTAGTTGATCGTGTACCGGCTTCTGGTAATATTGTTGAGATATAAATCTTGCATCTTCCTTTAAAGGAGTATATTCTCTTTTTATGACTGACAGAGAAATAGCAGAAATTGATCTCTCAATTACGTTTGGTCAGAGATTAATTCAATATAAGAAAGCTTCTCTCGAGCGAATGCTATCTTCTATGCTAGACAATAACGAGAAAATTCGTCAGCACTACGAGAGTGATCGTGATTATATCCGCGATATTATTCAAGCACTTGAGAACGGTGATGTTATTACCTTTATGCCTCTGCTTAAGCAAAGACTGACAATTGTTGGTCAGTTGTTTTTTAAAAACGAATTTAAGTCGCTTAAGATGCTTGCATCTTCATAAGACTGTATATATATTACGTGAATAATGATTCATGCAACTAACTCAACAAAAGGAGGATGCTAAACAATTGCGGTGGGTTAGTGTAACTGGATAGCACCGACAGACTTATAATCTGTGTTCCCTAGATGAGGGACGAGCATGGGTTCGATTCCCATACCCACTTCCATTTTTTAAAATTTTATTGCATATTTTCTTTTAGAGATTAATATAATTACCGATCCGGGGTAGCTCAGCGGTAGAGCGGTCGGCTGTATTAAGTTGCAGCTTTCAGCAGTAATGTTGATTGAAAAATGTCGCTAAGTCGGTGAAAGCTGAAATGCTAACGCCGAGCTAGCAGGTCGAAAGACCGGGCAAGTGTAGAGACTTTACACGACACATCCTAACAGGATGAAGACAAAGTCCATTCCTTAAGGAATTAAAACTTAAGGGTAGATGTAACCGATTGGTCGCAGGTTCAAATCCTGCCCCCGGAGCTCTTTAGGACTCGAACCTAGAGACTAAATAATTATAGGTTCAAATCTTATGAAATGTATAACTTGTAAAGAAGAAATAGTTGATGATTGGCGTAAGGATAGGGTTGTTCGTAAAACAAAACCTTTATTATATTGTTCGCGCAATTGCGCTAATAACAGGGGAGTGCGCTCAGAAGCAACAAAATTAAAAATCTCTCGGTCCCTCAAAGGTAGAAAGCGAAATATTCCAGGATCACCGGGATATAGGCCAAGGACGTACATCGATTGTGTTTGTGTAACGTGTGGTGATACTTTTATAGCACAAGCTGGTTACGAAAAAAAGACATGTAGTAAGGTATGTGCGAGCTATTTACGTTCTATTAATAGGCAAAATTATCTCAAAGAGCACGGTAATTTCTCTACATTAAGAGAAACATTTAATTATAAAGATGTGGTAATAGATGTTGATTCAAATTTAGAAAAAGCTGGTATTGTATATCTCATTGATGAATTAGGTGCGAATCGTATTGAGCGATTTATAAGTATTTTAAATTATTGGGAAGACGGGTCACATCGAACATTTAATCCTGATTTTATTTGTAGGATAGATAGTAAAACGTGCATTGTCGAGGTAAAGCAAAAGTGGAATATACAATCAGAGCACCCTTATAATAGAACTATACCTTATAAGCAACTGGCGTTAGAAAAATACTGCGACGATAAAGGGTATAAGATGCTTTGGTTAGATTTTAATACGGCGCCGGTGCTTAAAACCATCTATAAAAGAATATTAAATGAGAGACAGTCTCAAGCCTCAATAGGTACTTTAACATGATATGAACAAAAATCAATTATACCGAGCTTGGTTAAATTTTTGGAACCACGACCGTATAATCATGATTACAATATGTGTATGTTTTATAATTTTTATACTTGAATGCCTGTGGCTAAGCTATTAATATATTCAAGAATTTATGACACAAACAAACACAACAAAAGAAGCACGCGTTTTTCAACTCTGTACAGAGCTCGAGGACATGAAGCTCCGTAAAAAGGCAGCTGCAAAGGGATTTAACGAAGAAATCAAGAGGATTAACGAAGAGATTAAAGAGCTAATTGATCCAGAAGATTAATATCTAATATGGCCAAGCAATATATTCTTAAAGACGTTGCTGTAAAAGCTAAGGACCTGGAACGGTCTTTTAAAAAAGCGCATAAGATTATAGAGCGAGCTCAAAAGAAAGTATCAAGAACAGGTAAAGATAAATCCTTGCTCAAAGCAGCATGTGAGCTTGGATTTATCTGTAACCATTCACCCATTACAAAAGACGGTAAAAGATATGTTAACCCCATGACATTGGGCGATAAACTCTATCTTGAAGAAATAGGGACATATAAGTGTGTAGAATTTAAAAATAATGAGTTTTTAGATTGCACAAATAAGCCTGTACAATTAAAATACTATTAATAATATGAAATTCAAAAGAGGAGATAGGGTAGAGTATGATGGTTGGGATTATATTGTATTGGATACAATTAATGATTCTGATCGACCGGATGATCCGCTTATTCAGCTCATACCTATTCAGCCTTCGAAGATGTATCGATCGGCCTCTGAGCTTACTTTGATAGAGAAATAAAGCTTGTCATTCCTTCTTCTGGAATCTATTATGGTAATATGAAAGACGGATTAGATCTTATAGCAACGGCCAGGAACTTTGCCCAGATAGCCCATATGGGTCAGTTCCGTAGAGATGGTACTACTCCATACTTTAAGCATGTTGATGGTGTCGCCAGGCTAGTTAAGCCGCAGAAGCCTGAGTACATTGCTACCGCCTACCTTCATGATGTCATTGAAGATACGAATTATAACTCCATGGATCTTCAGAAGATTGGAATGCCTAAGATGGTAGTTGACGCAGTCTTGATTCTAACAAAGTTTGATCATCTTTCATATGAAGAGTATCTAAAGAAGGTAAAGGAGAATGCTATAGCCAGGGCAGTAAAGATTGCCGATATGACCTATAACCTGAATGATACACCATCTCAGAAACAGATTGAGAAGTATAAGAAGGGTTTGGAGTACCTAAATGATTAAAGAACTTCTATATTATCTATCCCATGGTCATTGGAGGAAGGCTAAGATCTACTTCCAGGCCCATGTCATCTATAATAAGATGAAACTCATTAGATGGGCTAATAGAATGTGGCTTAAAGTTTGGCCTATCTTCTTTATTGTTCCAATTATTATAATGCTTATTGGAGCCTTCCTTCAGATGAAACATGATTATAGTTTAATTCATAACTATATTAATCTTGACGCCTTTAATGAAGGCATCTATATTAATTGGAGAACTGACGGATCACCAGGACAAGAACCACCAAAATAAAACATATGAGTACATTCACAATTACAGATGCTTATAGGGCTGATGTAACTACCTATAAGGTTGAGCTTAAAGGAGCTTATGAAGGCAGGTATAAGGTTAATAGGATTCGATCGGCAGCTGGAGACCAATACTTTGTCTTCTCCGATTACCATCTTGGACCTCATATTCATAACCCAGACATTATTGAACTAGTTAAGGAGACAATCAATGCTTAAGCGTAATGGATGGGACAACCAAGAGGTCATCGATATCCTAGAAGGATTGATGATTCCTATTAAGATGGATGATGCTAAGAAGTGGTCAAAAGAAGAATATGATAGTGTTGTAAGCTGGAATCAACCTCTTCTTTCGGCTATATCTCAATTCTCAGAATTCAAAGCTGATCCAAATGATTGGGTTGCTAAGGCTTTGGATACTGAAACCAATCAGATCTTTGTTATTAGCCCTCCTCTTCCACAATAGCTTATGACAACTCCTATTCAAGCTGAGTACGAATATATTCTAAAAGAGAAGAATCTTCATATTAAAGTACTTGAAGATCAGATCAAGTACAAAGATAAGCAGTTGGTAGAACTTGCTGAAGCTTATGGACACGCTCTTATTGAACGAGATGACTATAAGAAGGCTTTGGAAGCTCTATAAAATGCTTGCGTTCCAGTATAATAAGATATATTATATAGATCTAATTTGGAGGTATGAATAACTTTTAAAAATATGGTGCGGTGGCGAAATTGGTGAAACGCAAGGGACTTAAAATCCCTTACATTAGAAACATTGTGGGTTCGAATCCCACCCGCACTACCATATTAACATTCTATGACAACAAAAAACAAAATAATTAAGGTGTGGGGTGCTACAACCTCAAAGAACAGCTTTGCAGCTAAAGAACAAAAAGCTACCGCAGCTCGTCAGCGTATGTTCGGACAGAAGAGCCGTGCCCAGCGTAGTGATGCCGGTAGGAAGCGGAAATAAAAATATGAAAAAAAGAACACCAACAACCTGGAAGAAGTTCTACAATCGATCTGAGCTTCATAATAAATTTGAGATCGATAATATTATTGAAAAGACATTCAAGGTTCTTTTCCCTAATGAAGACTATCTACCGCCTGCTTATTATAACGATACTGAGTATGGTCTCGGTCATAGCTACAAGTACTTTGGACAAAAGCTACGTTTTAATAAAATCTGGCCTATTGTAAATTACAAGCTTAAGGCTCTCGATCCTAATAGCACGTGGGGCAATGCAACTAAATTTAATAACGAAAAGGGCTGTAAGGCATGGACAGCTGGTATTCGTTCCTGGACTAAGAAGTAACCTTATGATTCACGATAAAGAACATCTTAAGAAGCTTCTTCACGAAAATACACTTACTGTCTGTTTCACTAAGAAGGACGGTACAGTGCGTACCATGCTCTGTACACTTAATCCGTCACTTCTTCCTGTTATTGAAAAGAAGGAAGATGATGAGGTTAAGAAGGAAAAGAAGCAGAACGATGAAAGTATCGCAGTCTGGGACCTGGAAAAGGCTGCTTGGCGATCGTTTAGACATGATTCTATAGTTTCTTATTCTACAACTCTATAAGTGAAGCAACACAACGATTACACCGTCTACATTCAATTTCTTGGCAAGCCATATAAGTGCGACGTTGTAGGTACGAACGTTACGATTGAAGGCTGGGGACCTATAGATGAACAGCATTATGCCTCATTGAGGAACTATCTCGAAGACGAAGGTTTTATTCAAGAAATTGATAAAAGAAAAGGAATTTTTGACTTGTTTAAATCGTAGGGGGTTATATAATAGGTTTTTATGCAACCGTAACTTAACTGGATAAAGTACCGAGCTTCTACCTCGGCTTATGGGGGTTCAAGTCCCTCCGGTTGTACCATTTTTAAGCCTGTATAGCCCAGCGGAAGAGGCAATGGTCTTAGAAGCCATCAAGGGTAGGTTCGAATCCTACTACAGGCAAAAGTTCGAATTATTACAATCTTGATTTTCTATCTTTCTGTCTATATACTAAAGACAAATAAGGGAGATTAGTTTAAAAGTAAAACACCTGATTTACACTCAGGATTCGGCGGAGCGTTACCGTCATCTCCTACCATTTTAATGGGGCATTAGCTCAGTTGATAGAGCGGTAGCTTTGCAAGCTTCAGGTCGTCGGTTTGATCCCGACATGCTCCACCATTTTTTAAGCTTGCATTTTAATTTCTTAAAATTATCATATGGATATGATTAGTAAAATTATTAGCTTACTCACCGTATGTATAATTGCTCTCGCACTTATAATTTTTATTCCACTCTGTGTTATCTGGTCTTTAAATACACTGTTCAATCTACATATTGCTTACAGCCTTACTAACTGGGGAGCTATGTCGTTTTTGTATTTCACGTGGAGAGGTGCAACGCATTGGCAAAATAAAAAGAATAATTAAAATGTCGATGAGATTTGTCGTTGAGAGGTGGACAGGGCGTGCGTGGGATTCTTTTCCTGGTTTGTCCTTTAAAACAATGTCGGAAGTCTCTAAGCATTTAAAAACGTATTCATGGCACTATACAGCAGAGAACCCATACCGTGTCGTAAATTCCAAGCCTAAGAAAAAACCTAGTAAATACACAAACCCATTTCATCGCTGGAATTCAGATGAAGGTATGGTGGTTAAGATTTAATGTACCTACTCGATATTAATAAATAATATCGTGGAATTCATAACATTATCACCTCTCACTACCGCTTATCTTAATGTACAAGGTTATCAGTATAATTATACATTAAATGTTTTTTTAAGCTCTGGAACTGTTAGATTTCCAAGTCTAACAGCGGTAAATACATTTACCACAAACAGAGTGGTATCAAGCTTTTGTCCACCATTTTCTGGTTATAATCTACCACAAAAATACTTTGCAGCAATCGATAACAACAATTTACGCGTAACTATACCAGGATTCGCTCTTTCAGGTACCGGTATAGTTGATGTAGTGTTTTACAATAAAGCAGGATATACAAAATTATCCAATAGAAATCAATTGATTTCTGTAGTATTATAATTTTTAAACAATAAATACTCAATATGAGCATTACATTTACACTTAGACCGGCAGAAACCGTTACCATTGATGAAGTTGAAGTTTTAGCAGTAAGAGATCTCTTCCTCGAGAAGAAGATTGTTGCAAGAGTTAAGGGTCTCCCTTCCCCGGTCGTCCTTTGGGATGGTGAAGAGGAGTATACTGCAGCTGGAAACTGGACTAACGAGACAGTCCTCAGTAAAGCTACTGAAATTTTAAATTCCGGTAACGTTAGATTTCTCTAATAAACTTTAAGAGTCTACAACGAGAGAGAGCATATATATGCTCTCTCTCCATTTTTATAGATTGAATACTTCTAATAACGCATAAATACTCACGTGCAGCTTATTGATATAGTCATTGATAATCGAATATCGTGTTCCTTTATCGAGAGTTCGAGTATTGAAAATGTTATATTCTGTCGACCTCTCGAAGAGAGTCTCGATAATGTATCTATTATCTCTACAAAGGATAATGAGTTTATTCATAGCTACATACAAGAATCAACCAACAACTATTTAGAGACTGATATCCAGCTCCCTGATGGTCGTGTTTACCCTAGTGTCCGCTTTAAGCTCGTCACTGTTGAAGGCAGTAAAGAGCTACCTCAATCAACCATTAATCTCTCTTTACTCGGTTCTTATTCGTCAATAAGCGAACACACAACACTACCTAATTTCATCGAAGAGAGTTATGATGTAACTATCGGTAACGAAAAGAATATAGAGGACTCGATTGATGATCTTCAGATAATACCTGTATCAGAAGATGTTAGCGAATATGTAGAAAGGGTTAAATCATATGAAGCACATCTTATTGAGGAGCAAGCAAGAATTAAGGCTGAAGTACAGCGATTGAATAGAGAGCGTATAGTGTTAGAGGATGATCGTAGAATACAAAAAACGCTTGAGGATTATAAGTCAGAGTTATTACATGAAACCTTTCGTATTAGTGAACAACAGAAAGAGCTTCTTGAGCAAGCAATTAACGAAGCTGTTGCATCTATACAAGGACAGTTTGATGATCAGCAAATTAATGTCGGTAAATATCTTGAAACACTATCTTCTGCCAATCTGGAGGAAGTTAAGAAATATCAGGATAATCAAGTAAATGAGATTAAGAGTAGCATTAATTCTCTTCTAGCAGAGAGATTAGAGCAGGCCTCTGTTGAGAATGATAAGCTACTTCTTGAACGTGCTTCTGAGCTTGAAGCTGTTTTTACAGAAAAAATCATTACAGAACTAGAAGAGCATAAGCGTAATATCGGTTCAGAGATTGATACGATAACTAAGTCACTTGATGTTATTGTTACTGAAAAAATAACTTTAAACAATGATAATGTTGATGTGCTTCTTGTAAATAGAGCTGGTATTTTACAGGATCAATTTAGTGAAAAGGTAGCTACAGATTTAGCTGAATATAAAAACAACCTGTCTCGTGAGTTTAAAACCTCCTCTACGGAGACAGCCTCAAGGATCTTTAACGAAAAGACAGAGGAGTTAAATAAGGCTGTAACTGTATTACTTGATGAACATAAGCAGAATTTAAACAATACAATAACAGATAAACTCAACACTGTCGGGTATTCAATTGATAAATTTAAGAGCGAAGTAGACGGAAAGCTCCCCGAGCTCAACACCACCATTAAAGATATAAACAAGAGAATACAATCTTTTGTCACTGAGAAGAAGAACGTCCAGTTACTAGTTGATGACGCAAGAAAATATACAGACGCTAAGGTAGCTAAGGTATCAGAAGAGGTCATGTCGTACGCTAGACGCATTCTTGACCTCGGAGGCGGTGGTGGTTCAAATGCTGTACAATACGCTAATGGCGGTACGATGAATGGCGATCTGAACGTTACCGGTCAATATCTCTCTGGTGGCGTTAGTTTATTTAATATTCTATCTGGGAGCGGAGGCGGTGCTGGTAACCCTAACGTTAATGCTCTTGTTATTAGTACGAGTGCTAATTGGGATACTGCATATAATATCTCTACTGTATACGCTAGCAATTCTGCATTATATGCTACAACAAACTATGTAGATAGTAACTTTCTCAATCTCACTGGTGGCTTAGTTTCAGGTCCTGTAAGAATCAATAATAATTTAACTGTCTTTGGTAACTTGACAGCGACAGGCACTACAACGTTTGCAAACACTGTCTTTTCTGTTACAAGTGCTTTGAGCGTTGTTCACATAGGGAGTGGTCCTGCATTATATATTGGTAACAATGGAGATGGTGACATTGCTTCATTCTATGATTTGGATCAAGGTATTGAAGTACTTCATGTTGGTGGTAATAATGGTTCGCATCCTAATGTAGGTGTTAAGACGAGTACACCTAATAAGACATTAACTGTAGTCGGTGAAATATCAGCGACGTCGGATATCACGACGAGTGGCAAGATTTACATACAAGGAGACGGAAATTCAGATCAATGGAATACAGCGTATCAAGCAGTTTCAACTAATCCCTTTACAATTGTTTCTTTAACGTCATCAATTGATACAGTTTTAGGTGATAATATAGCTTCTGGTATATTCTCTGGTGTCTTAGGAGGTGATTGTAATATAGCATCTGGAACCTATTCATCAATCGTTGGCGGTTTTAGTTCACGTGCAACAGGCTATGCAACATTTGTAGGCGCTGGTTCAGGAAATAGAGCTACAGGTAACTATGCTGTAGCTGTTGGTGGTAATAAGAATACAGCTTCGGGTAATTATAGCTCTATAAACGGTGGATGTTGTAATACAGCTTCAGCTGCTTATAATGTAGTTGTAGGAGGTAGAAACAACACTGCTTCTGTTGGTACATTTGCTAATGTTGTTGGTGGTTTATCTAATTTAGCTCAAGGTAGAGCATCAATTGTAGCTGCTGGTAATTCAAATTGTGCTATTGGTAATTGCAGCTCTGTAGGCGGAGGTCTGCAGAATTGTGCATTAGCCGCACCTAGCAATATCGCTGGAGGTAGTTGTAATGCTATTACAGCTTCTTCAGCCTATTCTATTATCGTTGGCGGTCTCGGTAACTTTAACCCTCTTCGAGACTCAATTATTGGTGGAGGCGTTGCTAATCATACCGGTGGATTTGCTCCTTTTAATATCACAACAGCATCAATTTCAGGTAATGGTACCCAGACCAGATTAACTGGTACTGGTATCCAAAGCTGTTTCTCTTTTCCTTTTACTACTGGTAATGTTTCTCTATACTATGCTACACCTACTGTACCTCTAAGCTCTGGTATATTTACAACAGCTACAATTGCAGCAACTGGTACTAACTTTATTGTAGTTAATAATGATTATAGTACTTGTACCTCATCTGGTCTTAGTGCTACATCTGTATATGTTTATGACAGAACAATAAACCAGACAGGGTACGTTAATACTATAGCTGGTGGTAAACTTAATACAGCTTCAGGGCGCTATAGTTTTATCGGTGGAGGTGCAAGTAATACAGTAACTGGTAGCTGTTCTGTTATAGTAGGCGGTTGTGCTAATACTGTTATTGCTAACTGTGCAAGTATACTAGGCGGGAGAGGTAATATTATTTGCACTGGTGGTGCTGCTGGAACCGCATCAGGATATCTGAATCAGGTCATTGGAAATATTGGTGTTGCAATGGGAGCATCAAATAGAGCATGCGGAAGTGTTAACGTAGTTCTCGGACATGCAAATACAACATGCGGAGCTCGTACTACGATTTCAGGGGGTTATAGACAAACGGCTTCTGGAAACTATTCAAATATAGCAGGTGGTTTATGTAATACTGTATTAGGTGCTTTCTCAACTATCGCCGGTGGTAAATTCAATCATAACCCTCTCTTTAATTCTAGTATTGTTGGTGGTTCTTTTAACCATACTGGTGGCTTTACTCCAGCTAATATCACTTTTGGTGCTAACCTATCAGGTAATGGAACTAATACAGCTTTAATAGCTACAGGCATCGGATCGTGCTTTAGTGCATCAGGTACAACAGGAGCAGTATCCTTAATGTGGATGACATCAGGTACAGCTAATAGTACCCTATCATCAGCATGTTTTACTACAGCCAATGTCGTTACGAATGCTGCGAACTGCATTATTATTAATGAAGACTATAGTGCATGCAGAACAGGATTGAGTGCTTGTAGTATCTTTGTTTATGATAGATGCTTAAACATCGGCGGGCGAAACAGTTTTATTGGCGGAGGTATTTTAAATACAGCGTCCGGTTGTTATAATTTTGTGGGAAGTGGTTTTAGAAATACATCATTTGGTAGCTTTAGCTTTGTTGGAGGTGGAGACACAAATACAATAAGTACAGGAAGTTATAATAACATTGTCGGTGGTATCACAAATACAATAAGTACAGGCAACTATAATAACATTGTCGGTGGTCTCACAAATAGAATATGTGCAGGCAGTTATCACTCTATTTTAGGAGGGCTTTTTAACACAGTCAATTCGCCTGCAAATGATGTTAATACGATTTTAGGCGGAAGTGGTAATGCAATATGTGGCGGTAGCAGAAATACTGTTTCAGGTTATACAAATTGTATCACAAGTGGTGGTGCCTCAACAGTTATTGGCGGGAGAAATAATATAGCTTCTGGCGGATGTATTTTCATAGGTGCAGGTTGTAGAAATCTTGTATCTAGTGGTTTCTCCGTTATCGTTGGTGGTTTCTGTAATACAGCATCTGGTAACTACTCATTCGTTGCTGGTGGGTCTGCTAATAATACAAAGGGATTTGCTAATACCTTTATCTTAGGATCAAGTTTAAGTGCATCTAAAGCAAATTACACATACGTTAATAACTTATCGGTTCAAGGAAATATTGAATCAAATACAAACTACGTTGTCACTTTATCTTTAACAGCAAATCAAACAGCTAATAACGCTTCTGATACTACTGTAACTCTCGATCCTTTAAATGATCCAAATAATTGGTTTGATAGAAGCACCCGCAGACTTACACCAACCATCCCTGGTTATTATCATGTTGATTATCAAGTAGCCTGGGTCGGTGGCACTTCAGGTTCAGGTAATCAAAATAACATTCAAATTAGAAGAAATGATACATCGGTGGCTCTAGCTCAGCAACCTATTAGTGACTCTAATGTTAACACAACACAGAATACAGCAGATATTGCCTTCCTTAATGGTACGACTGATTACCTTGAATTTATAGCCTATTCAAGCAATGCTGCTCAAAGTATTATAGGTACATCTGATGGAGCTTGGACAAAGGTTGAAGTCTTTAAGATTAACTAAATACTATTATGGCAACAATTATACTACAACCCGAACAGACAGTCGATATAGATACAAATTCTCTTATGCTAGAGAAGGTTATCGATAGCTCGTCAAGTCAGACAATCTGGACAACAATACCTGCTTTAGGAAGAGATATCTACCTCTGGTATGGACCAGTAGAATACGAAGAAGCAGGAATCTGGACAAACGAATCAGCTCTTCAAAGAGCTAAAGAGCTTATTAATTCTGGGAATATTCGATTCGTTTAAATACATTATTATAAATTAGTTATAGCTATTTTTTTATTCGTAAAAAATAATTGCTTTAGCTGGTATTTAGGCTATTATTGATGTAGATTTTACAACAAAAGTTTCTCTTTTGATGTAAGATGCCTTGTAAAACAATAATAAATAAACTCGACCAAAGCCATGATTTTCAACGAACAAATCTCACGTAAACCGAATAACTATCCCTGGACAGAAGAATTCATAGAGGCCATGCACAATGGCTTCTGGACAGATAAGGAATTTAGCTTTAAGGCTGATGTCCAACAATTTAAAGTAAATTTAACCGAACAGGAAAGAGAAGCAGTAATCAGGGTTCTTTCAGCTATCGGTCAGATAGAGGTCTCAGTTAAGACATTCTGGGCACGTCTAGGTGATAATCTACCTCATCCATCTATCTATGATCTCGGTTATGTTATGGCTAATACAGAAGTCATTCATAATAATGCCTACGAACGTTTGCTTTCCGTTCTTGGATTAGAGGATATCTTCGAAAAGAACTTAGAGCTCCCTTGGATCCAGGGTCGAGTAAAGTATCTTAAGAAGTATACTAAACGTTGTTTTAAAGATTCAAAGAAGCAGTACCTTTATGCTATTGCTCTCTTTACTCTTCTTATTGAGAACGTATCGCTCTTTAGTCAGTTCTATGTTATTAATTGGTTTGCACGTTTTAAGAACGTTCTCAAGGATACCGACCAGCAAGTAAAGTACACTCGTAATGAAGAGAACATTCACGGGCTTGTAGGTACAAAGATAATTAATACAATTAGAGAAGAATACCCTGATTTATTTGATCAAGAGCTTGAAGATAAGATTATTCACGAAGCTCATGAAGCCTTTAAAGCAGAGGCTAAGATTGTTGATTGGATGTTAAATGATATCAACGAGGAGAATCTCAATGCTCTTCTTCTCAAGGAGTTTATCAAGAACAGAATTAATCATTCATTAGAAGGCATTGGCTTTCAAAAGCCCTTTGAAGTTGATACTGAATTACTAAAAGCTTCGACCTGGTTCGAAGAGGAATTACATGGCAACAACATGACCGATTTTTTTAGCTCTCGTCCAGTTGAGTACTCAAAGAAAAATCAATCTTTTTCTGAAGACGATCTATTCTAGTTGTTATCTAGAAACCAGGTATTAAAATAAAACTATATGCATAAGGATATCTATTGGCTTAATAAGGATTCTAGAAAGTTTCTAGAACGTGGTTACCTTCTAGAAGGAGAAACTGCCGAACAACGCATTACTGACATCGCAAAGACTGCTGAAAAGCTTCTAAAGATTAAAGGTTTTGCAGACAAGTTCGAAGAATATTTAAAATTAGGTTACTATTCACTTTCAAGTCCTATCTGGAGTAATTTCGGCCGTGATCGCGGCTTACCAATTTCTTGCTTCGGTTCTTATGTTAACGATGACATGGATGATATTCTTTATAAGATGTCAGAGGTCGGTGTTATGTCTAAGGTTGGCGGTGGTACATCTGGATATTTTGGTGCAATTAGACCGAGAGGTGCTAAGATTTCTTCTGGGGGCGAAGCAACCGGTGTCCATCATCAGTTAACAGTGTTTGAGTCATTAACAAATTATATCTCCCAGGGTAATGTCCGCCGTGGTTCTTTTGCAGCTTATCTTCCTATTGATCACCCTGATATTGAAGAGTTCCTGAAGATTAGAGGAGAAGGTGATGATATTCAGAATCTTTCAATTGGTGTCTGTGTATCGGATGAATGGATGAAGTCCATGAAGGAAGGTGACAGGGAAAAGCGTACTATCTGGGCCTCTGTTATTAAGAAGCGTTTTGAATCTGGATATCCTTATATCTTCTTTACCGATAACGCTAATAACCAGGCCCCGCAAGTCTATAAGGATAAGGGATTAAAGATTCACCACAGCAACCTTTGCAGCGAAATTATGTTATCAAATGGTATTGATGAGTCTTTTGTGTGTGATCTTTCTTCGCTTAATCTTGAGCGTTGGGAAGATTGGAAGGATACAGATGCTGTCGAAACACTTGTATACTTCCTTGATGCTGTAATGACAGAGTTTATTAATAAGACCGAAGGAATGAAGTTTATGGATCATCCTAGAAACTTTGCTATCAATCAGCGCGCTATTGGCGTTGGTGTTCTAGGTTGGCATTCCTTACTTCAGCAAAAGATGGTTGCGTTCGAGTCAATGCAGGCGAAGATTATCAATACTCAGATCTGGAAGACTATTAGAGAGAAAGCAGATAGAGCTTCTGAATCTCTAGCTAAGGAATTTGGCGAACCACCTCTACTTAAGGGTTATGGTCGTCGCAACACAACGACATTAGCTGTAGCTCCAACGACATCGAGTTCGTTTATTCTCGGTCAGGTAAGCCCGTCTATCGAACCTCAAAATTCAAACTACTATGTTAAGGATCTTGCTAAGGGTAAATTTACCTATAAGAATCCGTATCTTAAAGCGCTTCTTAAGGAGAAGGGTAAGCATGATGATGAGACATGGATGTCTATTCTCAAGAAGGGCGGTTCGGTTCAGCATTTAGATTTTCTAACGCAGCATGAAAAGGATGTCTTCAAGACTTTCGGTGAAATTCCACAAAAAGAGATTATCATCCAAGCTGCAGGTCGTCAAAAGTATATTGATCAAGGTCAGTCATTGAATGTAATGATACCTCCTAATACAAAGCCTAAGGATGTAAATGAACTTATTATATTTGCATGGGAGCAGGGAATCAAAGCTTTATACTATCAGCGTTCGGCTAACCCTGCCCAAGAACTTGCTCGCTCCATCTTGGCTTGCTCCAATTGCGAATCATAAGGATACGTATATGCGTTGGGAGCCAGATGCAGATAAAGTAGTCCTCTCTAAGGAAGACTTTATCTGGTATCAGCAACGTAGAAAGGAATGCAAAGTTTACGACACAACATTAACTCCGTATAGAACTTTCAACCACAAAAAGAAAAAAAGCTTTAAGCGGTATTAATTTTATTGCTATCTTAAATTAAGAGTTTTACAATAGGTGGATTAATTCTATGACAAAGGGAGAAATAGTTCTTGTGTTGAATCGTTGCTGGCAGGCTATTGGTACTAAGACCGTGGCAGATGCCCTTTCTATGATGTATTCAGATTCTGCTACAGGTTTAGATATACAAAGTTCAGAAACAATGATTCCAAATAAGTGGCAAGATTGGATTAAGCTTCCTTATGATGAAAACTCTAATTACATTAAAACTGTAAGAGGGGATATAAAAATTCCCAAGGTCATCATCTTATGCAAATACGATAGAGTACCGCAAAAGAGACCTAAGTTCTCGTTTAAAGCCCTATGGCAACGAGATGGTGGTATTTGTCAGTATACAAATAAAAAACTTACACCCAACGAGGCTAATATCGATCATATTATCCCAAGGAGTCGAGGAGGTAAGACATCATGGACGAACTGTGTTGTTACCCATAGAGAGGTTAACGCACGGAAGGCTAACATGACACCGGAGGAAGCTAATCTACGTCTGGTTCGACCACCTAAAGAGCCGAAGTGTCTTCCAATAACATTCTATATAAAGAACTATCATCAAATTCCAGAATGGAATCTCTTCTTAGACCATATAAAATAATATAATGAAAGAACGATTGTCATGGGATGTTTATGCTTTACGCTTAGCGGAAGTTGCTGCACTGAGATCAGAAGACCCATATGTGCAAGTTGGTTCATGTGCTCTCGATCATAACAATCGCGTCCTTGGTGTAGCTTATAATGGATTAGCACCTG
>B570J29032_109959162_pt1 | contig 19202 bp, 16 predicted proteins | sample LakMenEpi16Nov12_FD_29032 | JGI IMG/M metagenome (IMG submission 29032) | reverse complement strand
ATATTCTAATCCTTCCAAATCTATTCCATCAATAATTCTATTTTCAGCAAATGCATAGCAACTATTCCAAGGATACTCAGGAGCTAAAGGATCCACACTCAAAAACCTGCCAAGCCGTGCGTCATGTATGCGGTATTCGAAAGCATAGTAATCACCTAGTTCGCCATCCTGCTCCTGGTTATTGAATCCATACCTATAGCTTTCCCCAAAACTTGCACTACGTTCAGTAATGGTACTACCAAAGGCATAATAATCGGTAATTGTAAGGATATATGGAAGGTAATAATCTGCGTTATTTCCAGTGGTGCCTGCGAGTTGGCGACTGCCTTTGCGGTCACTTACTGTAACCAAGACGTTTCCCAGGTGGTTGCTTAACTCATATTGCTTATTACCGCGCACCAAAATGCAAATCTTATTATCTCGTGACAGTTCGAATTTACTACTATTCCAGTAAATTCCCAAGCCGCCCTCAGCAGTAATAAATCTGCCATTTTCATCATATCCTGTTATAGGGTCGAGTTTAATATTTCGCAGCCCTATGACTTCACTCGGCTTATAGAGCCCATGTCTTGATTGGCCAACGATATCCAATTCATCTAGTGTCCATTGTTTAAATAGAGTGTCAAAGCCATTTACCTTTCTTAAGTGCTGCATACTATAACGTGCTGAGCCCAAGTACCAGGTTGTATCCCAAAATTCTTGTTGCTTGTACTTATAGGTTTTGGGACTTGTAGAAGGAGAAACCTCTTCCTTAGGTATTACCAATTTCCACAATCGCTGGCCACCTTCATCATACCCAAATTCTAGGTCTGCCTTTGCTGTAGTATTCTTGCGAATAACTTTTTTAATCTTGCCCGCATTGTTCCAAGTTATTTCTTGGATATGCTCTGCTTTATCTTCTATAAGGTTGCCTAGGTTGTCATAAACATAATTTCCAGCACCTTGGGCATCAATATCATTATCATAAAAACTAGCATTTACATTGTCATTGACTTTGTACAGTTTATTGCTTTGAAGGTTGAGCAATGTGTAGCTTATACTGGTATTTTGCTGCAGCGTAATAGTTACCGACACCTTGTCGTATTCATAAGTCATTTCATCCATTTTGTAGTCGGTAGCTCCGCTTACAATGGTTCCTGAATTTCGATTCAATGCAGTGATATTTCCGTTAGGGTCGAAAGCAAAAGTTTCATAGTACTTATCTGTTCCAGTTTTACCTGAGTTTAACCAAGTTCCACCCAGATATGGTGAGGTTGTTGATGGAGCTGCAAACTCATCAAAGGCATAGTGCTTTGTAATTCTGTTTAACTGATCATAATGATATACATTACCCAATACCTCTGGGGTTATTACTCTGCTCGGAGGACCTGCGGTATTGTTCCCTGCCCAAGAATTTGCACCCCTGTTTTTCGGCAGTGCTACTTGCATTTGCATGATGTTGCCATTGAACAATTCACGTCCATTCGTTTTGCCTTGTAAGTCGCTACCTGTGCGGTCGGCATCTACGTGTTCACCTGAAATATTCACATAATCATTATTAAAATAGCTTAGAATATATCCAAATGCGTCTCTGCCTACATACCTATTTGTATTGGTAGTAGATACATAACCGTCTAGCCCAATATCTTGATCTGGGGTAAGGCTTCCACCATTGACTCCTTTAATCCACCCATTAACAGTGGCTGCATAATCCAAGCCCTGTACCTTTAGTTCACCAAGTTCAGTTCTAGCTAAATTGCCTGATAAGCTGTAGAAATACTTAGCGTCATTTTCCCAGTTTATTGCATCTCGACTGGTGTAAATTGAAACCAATCGATTATCAGCATCGTAATAATATTTATGAATCCATTGGTCACGCTTGCCCTTTTGATAGGTAACACTATTGGTTTTTCCTGTTAGTAAATCATACTGTGATTCGATTGTGAAATACCCATCTGTTATATGAGTAAGCACGGGAACATCTTTAACGGCTTTAATTACATTGCCATGAATGTCATATGACATGATTGTTGCTACATCATAGGTTTCTTTTTTATTATCCTCTATTTCCTCATAACATTGACTAATAGGCCTATTTCTTGTATTCTTGATTCCTTCAGGGAAGGCTGTATTTGCCCTAGCTGAATTAAATGGAATATCGAAACTGGTTTTAGTTACTTCTTTGTGTTGACCAGACGCTATGAATGAAGCTATATAGCCTGAAGTAGCAAGATTCCTAGACGTTGGTTTGTGGGCAGGTAAACTTGTTGTACTTATTTGGAAATCATCAATCAACAATACATCGTCAGGAGAATTAGATGAATTATGGTGCCCAGTAAATACCAGTTTCACTTCTGTCGAATTCACTGGAACAGTAATATTCGAAGTAAAAAGACCTGACCCTATCGCAGTTGAGTTTAATAGAACTACGGATGAAGGTGGATTGGTAAGCGTTGAATATGAGGTGATGATACAATCCAAATTGGTATTCCCATTAAAGGCAACATCAAATAGAACAGTATATGTCTTCCCAGATTCAAGTGTTAGATTGGTCTCCGTATTTGTTTCATTTATTGTATTGTTTGCTGGTCTTATGCGCAGAAAACGGTTGTTTGAGCTCTCATGGACATCAATGGTTGCATCTAGACCTATCTTATAAAATGAAATAGGACCAACTTCTTTTTCAGAAACAACATTATTGTATACTGTGGCTGATGAAAAGTCATGCTTATACAGCATAAAAGATGGTCCAAACTCAGTTTCGCCAGTTTCTACGGGTCTTCCTAAATTGTCATACTTAATGTAGGAGTATTTATCCGTAAGCACTTGTTTGCTATTCTGAGAGAAAGTAGGCCTTGCCAATGCGTCGTACCATGTGTGACTAACGCCACCATCTGGAGTGTATTGCCAAGCAGGCAGACCTAGGGTATTATACCTGTAGTTTGTAATTAGACTATGGTACGTCTTGGCTCTTGGATTTGTATTGTTTTCTCTATGCAATTTAGCAGTAACAGCGCGATCCTCAACAAGTGCTTGTCTTTGAGCTTGGCTTAAATTCTCATTGTCAATATCTACACCTGCAGGAGGTACAGTCTTGATTAACTGACCTGCTTGGTCGAAATAATACAAGGTATAATGATACTGCCAAAGCTTGTATTCAAGTTCAAACGTCTCATTATCTGGAATAAAGCACCTATCCGCATATTCTTTGTCAAACTCTGCGGCCATTTGTTCTATGTGCTGGCGATACTGCAAAAGCGCATTGTACATGGCTTCACGTTTGGTTTCTTCTTCACAATCCTCATCTGGAACAAGTACTTCTCTATTAAACGGTTTGTTGCATAGCTTACTACAGTTGGGGCATGGCATAACCTTAGCTACAGAAAGGCCAGCATTGGCCGTGTATTCTGTTATTTCAACCAATAAGGTTACGGTTTTGTAACAAAGATTATTTGTCATCGAAAGCGGTCCAATTGCATTTGGACAATCCATATATGGTTCAACCGTGTTACCATTCTTGTCTTTCCAATAAAAATCAGGAATTTCATAAACAGCATCAACGTACATATATCTAGGAGCACTGCAATTCTTGGTTTTAACTGGTCTTGGATTTTGAAATGCCTGAATATATTTAAAATTCCAACGCGCTTCAGTGGTTGGGTGGAAAAAACGCTGAAAGTGACCCCTCTTTTCCGCTGCAAACTGACCCCCTGATTTCGGAGCAAACTGACCCCTTATTTTTCGGAGCAAATTGACCCCTAGTTTTGGGGTTCCTGTTCACGATATCTATCGGGATACGGCCAGAGTTGTTAGTGTTGGGTAGAACCATGGTACTTGCGCTGCAGAAGCAACGCAAATATGGCAAATAAACCCATTACTATGAACAAGATTAAGCAAATTCTTAGAAGTCACGCTGAAGGTCGTGGTACTAAGCAAATTAGTGTTTTAACTGGGATTTCTCGCAATACTGTAAAACTGTATCTAAGGCGATTTAAGGAAACTAAATTAACAGTGGAAGACGCAGAAGGTATGCCTGATTTGGAGTTGGCAAACCTGCTCATAAGCCCTGCAGAGCCTGTTATGGATCCTGAACGCTGGAAAGTTTTGCAGCCTTTGTTGCCATCTATTACCAAAGAAATACGCAGAAAGGGAATGACAATAACTATGCAATGGGAGAAGTACATAAAGCAACATCCTGGCGGATACCAGCAGACACAGTTCAGAAAACACCTCTCCACCTATATGCATCGCAAAAACGTAAGCATGCATTTTGAGCACAAGGCTGGAGATAAGGTGTTTGTGGACTATGCTGGCAAGCACTTGTACTTAACCGACTCAGAGACTGGCGAGTTAAAACCCGTGGAAGTGTTTGTAGCTGTTCTAGGTTGCAGCCAGTACACATATGTAGAAGCAAGTATGAGCCAGAAAAAAGAGGATTTTATTGATAGTTGCCGACGCATGCTGGAGTTTTTTGGAGGTGTACCCAAAGCAATAGTGCCAGATAATTTGAAATCTGCGGTGATTAAGGGTAGCAAATACGCACCAGTATTGAATGAAGCCTTCGAGAACTTTGGGCACCATTACAACACCACCATACTTCCTACACGTCCAAGACAACCCAAAGAAAAATCATTGGTAGAAGGGGCTGTGAAACTTGTATATCAACGTATTTATATAAGACTGGATAAACAGATATTTACATCACTGAGGGATTTAAATACGGCCTTATTGCAGTTGCTCAGGGAGTACAACAGCCAATCATTACGGGGGGAGGACAGCCGGTTTAAACAGTTTGAAGAACTGGAGAAAAATGAACTACTGACCTTGCCTGACTTGCCTTACGAAATGCGCCAAACCCGCGTATGTACGGTAATGAAAAACTGTCATGTATGTCTTGCTGAAGATAAGCACTATTACAGTGTTCCACATCAATACATGGGAAAAAAGGTAAAAGTACTGTACAATGAAACCACCGTGGAGGTGTTTTATAAATATCAAAAAATAGCTGACCATGTGCGGAATAAGCGGCGCCACAAATACACTACAGATAAGGAACATCTTGCCATAAATCAGAAGTATGTAGCAAGCTGGAGTCATGAGTTTTTTGTAACACAGGGAAATAAAATAAGCTCAGTTGTAGGCCAATATATGGCTCGATTAATGGAAACAAAACCCCATGCAGAACAAGGGTTTAAATCCTGTGCAGGTATACTGAATCTGGCAAAAAGAGTAGGCCATGAAAGACTGATAAAGGCCTGCCAAAGAGCCACTGAATACGAAGCTTTTAATTACGCTACCATTGAAGACATACTTCGCAGAAACCTTGATAGCGTTGATCCCAAAAACGAAATACCAGAAAACGATATAACAACTCCGCTTCATCAAAACATACGCGGAAAAGGATACTATAAATAACCCTAAATGAATAAATAAATGAACAATCAAACACTTGAAAAAATGAAAAAAATGAAGCTGTATGGAATGCAACGAAGCTTTAAACACGCCACAGAAAATCAGACTATGGCCAACTTAACACCAGATGAACTAGTAAGCCAGCTTATTGAAAGCGAATGGGATGATCGTCACAATCGAAGTCTAGAACGAAGTGTTAAAAACGCTAGGTTCCGTTATAAAGCAGGCCTAGAGTCAGTTGATTACAACCCAGAACGCATGCTGGACAAAAATCTCATTCTACGCCTTGCAGAAGGCACCTTCTTGAAAAAGGCTGAAAATGTGATAATAACTGGCAGCACAGGCACAGGAAAGAGCTTCCTCGCATGTGCATTAGGCAACCAGATATGCAGCTTGGGCTACAAAGTTCTGTATGCGAATACAACCCGTTTGATTACACAATTAAAAATGGCAAAGGCAGACGGGTCTGCTATAAAAGAACTAGCGCGCATTGAAAAGCAGGACCTCTTGATCCTTGATGACTTTGGAATACAGCCACTGGATGCTCAAGCAAGAATGATTTTAATGGAAATCATTGAAGACCGTCACGGCAAACGATCTACACTGTTTACCTCGCAACTACCCGTCCAAGTATGGTACGAAGTTATTGGTGATGAGACATTAGCTGATGCTATCCTAGATCGTGTGGTTCATGATGCACACCGGTTGGACCTTAAAGGTGAATCTTTACGAAGAAAAAGAAAAATACAGGAGGAAATCGACTAAATTTGTTCTATGGTTCAACCCACCACTAACTGCCCAAAAACACCTCTTAACTTTAAGGGGTCAATTTGCAGCGAAATGCGGGGGTCAATTACACCGAAATGTGCAATATACATTTAGAGTACAAATGGGTTATGCAATGGGAGCTTTTGACTTTGGGCACTTTGACAATAATGGAGATTGGGTAATTGACTATGATTCAGATCGCATGTGGAGTTTGTACAAAAAACAATGGACCCCTGAAAAGATTTTAATGGGTGCTACAATTGCGGTATCAGTGCTTACTGTTGCTCAAAAAACATGTCCAGCCTATCAGCAATCAATAACTGTTGTAGAAAGTGCTGCCGCTAAGGGGGTGCCAATAAATCGTCTAAATCATATTTTCGGAAAATCAGAACACGCCTTAGAAAGTTTAGTTACTAAGTTTGGTTCACAAGAAGGAGCTTTTAATGCTGTTCAGAATGCTGCAAACCAAGCACTCAAAGCAGGGAAATTAACTCCTAATGCTGAAGGTATTTTGCCTGCGGGCGATTTAGGGAATATTATCAATGTTGGAGGTATGGACGTTCGTCTCATTGGTGGCAGAGTTGAAAATGGACAAGTTATTCTTTCATCATTTAGCAGAAAGGGATTTTAATATGATGGAAGATTTAAATAAACTTGAATATTCAATTCTTGAACGCCTTGCTTCAAAGTATCCTTTCGTAAAAGAACATATACCATTTATTAAGGTCGAAAGTAGACTAAACACAGGGGTAGGTATGTATATTAATTTGGCATATAATAACCCAAGCAATAAAGAGTTAAAGGTAGGAATGGAAAACACATCTGTAAGCACTAATGAAGTAATACAGATTGATGGATTAAAATACGGTTTAACCTACGAAGTAGATATTTCTGATGAAAAAATAAAATTTATTGAATTAGTTACAAACGGAGAAGATTGGGATGGTAAAGTTTCCGATAATTTTATTTTCACTAAATAAAAATTAAACCTTGCAGAAATGCAGTTGACCTCCTCCCGATAAGTCAGTCATTTGAAAGTACAAATTTGGGGTTGTTTAGGTCCATCTTGAAAGGCACATTGCTGTAGCATTTATGCATAACATTTTCGAGAATTAAATGAATATCGTTTTTTCAATGTCAGTGTAATTGTATAATGATTGTCCTCCAATTTAAAGAATTTAAGTATGGTGAACAATACTAGCTCTTTTATCGCTTCTGAGGTTACACATCATAAGTAACTCTTTCTCAACTTTGGAATACTCGTTAGATAAATATATTAAACTCGAAGCTGGTATATATGTCTTTATATTTCTGATAAAACAAGCCTGAAGAATGGCAATTTGAAACCATATTAGGCGTATGTGCTCTGTCCAATCAGTATTTTCTACTATTCCCGTCATAATTTGAGTATTGGATATATATTCAGAATGTGCATGATCTGATGCGAGGTTGTATGACATGCTAAATATGGTCTCATCTAGATCACAATTTTTTAAAATAGCATAGGTTGAAACCATCAGGCCAGAACGATTTTTCTCTGCCTTAGACCTAACTTTTTTATCGATTTTGCGATAGTTTATATCATTATTTAACTCGATACTGAGCTTTGAAGCTTTAATTTCCTCCTCCTTGGCAAGAATTTGAGCATTTTTTTCAGTAAATGCAAATTTCGATCTTTTCTTCATTCCTTGAACTTCGTAGAACATCTGACGCATATTCTTGATATCATCAGAAACTCTATCAAAATAAAGATGGTAAAGTGTGAGGTACGTTTCCATCAATGCACGATGCATAATAATTGTACCACTCCGATCTACGGTCTTTACATTTGTTTTGTCAATAGCTATAAACGTATTTGTACCTTTAAACAGTTCACATATAGAATTAACGTGTGAAAAAAACTTATAAAACAGTGCGGTAGGTGGCCGATGCCACTGTGGATATTTTGCCTTAGCATTTGAGAAAGTTTCCAAATAAATGAGTATTAATTGTTGGTTTACTTGTAAATCTTTATAGAGGACTTCTATGTTTCCTTTTTCATATTTTAAGATAATAGGTTCTAATTCCTTTAAAGCTTTGAAATATTCATTATTTAAATCCATATCACAATAGTTTTTAATTAAAAGTGTATAAATATATATCGATCTAAAAGTTCAGTTTCACCTCCTGGAAGTATTAGTTCCAAATTACCATTTCTATGCAGATTGACCAAACTGGAATATATATTTTCTACTAGATCTCCTAGTGCTCTAAGATTTATGTACGTTGTATTATTTGAGTTTCTGTTTGACATTTTACCGTCCCACATATTGGCCGGAAGTACTACAGCGGAATTGGTTGGATGGTTGTCTACTGTAAATACATGCTGTATATGTGGCCTTTTAACATTCCAGTTGTAAAGACTAAAATCATGAACAAATGCATTTCTAAGCCCATATAACGCATCGATTTCATTAGGTAGTAGTTTTGTAAATAACTTTAGAGCCTTTATGAACGAGTTGGAGGGTGATGCAATTTTCCCTATTGGTTTATAGCATTTACCGATCTGATCAATAATAGCGCAATAGGTCAAGACGGCACTCCATCTTCCTAAATAGCTACCATCTGGTGATGGGTCTAAAACAATCCCTGTATTCTTATCTCTTCCTGAAATGTGCCTTGCCTCCCAAAGTGCATGAGTTAAACATGATTCAAGAATTTGTCCATTTTCAAGTTTATATTCTTTTAACATCAAATGGATAGAAACAGCATCTATTTCGGTTGATCCTAATATCGGCCTCATCACCCCCTGCCTTTCGTCTTGCCGTCCACCGCCAATATTTTTAACCAAAATAGGTCTATAAAGCCTTGTTTGTCGTTTAGTTTCTTCACAAACTTTTCAAACATGGCCACTTTGCGGCGTTCTTGGCCAAAAACACGAAAAAAGTCATCCCGTAAGCTTTTTGCTTCGGCGTCTTCATCAAAAGCATCGGCCCAAGATTGTGCGAAAATGGATGCTCGTGTGCGTATTTCGTTTAAGGATATGGGCATTGGGTTGCAAGATATACAAGAATATGAATGCTTGTAATCGTGTTATTTCAGGAATTTCTCAATATTTTATATACGAATGTGAACCTAGAAGGTCCTTATTTTATGAATTCATAGAGTTTTAATGTCCTTTTGGCATCGATTGACCATTGAATGAAAGCCCATTATGCGCTTCTGTGTGCTTATGTGCGCATAAAAATTAAAGCAAAATTGTGGTTAAGCACCTTTGCTACAGTCAGCACACTTTATCACATCTTAGCGCACAATTCGGGTATATTTCACTATTAAACGGCCAAGGCAAGTAATTATTGCTGTTACACCTGTTACATCTGTTACAAGTGTAACAGGCGTAACAGGTGTAACAGTATGCCTTTATGGTTCAAATTTGTGTTTATTTCGGTCCAAAATGCGCTTTACCCTTACCTGATTTGTACCAAGTTCTGCTGCTATATCGCGCAATGAGGCATAGGGTTTCAATTTGCGAATTTCTAATACACGCTGCTCCAACTCCGCGGTTTGGGGTTCAGATTTCAAATGATCTCTTTCATTTCCTGTTCCAGTAAATTCGAATTTTAGACAATTGTGGTCTTTAATAATATTACACTCCAGCACATTGTCTTCATTAAAGACAATCTCCGTTGCCCGCGCTTTTAGTTGTTTAATGTATCGGCTACTTTTGTCTGTTGCACTTTCGCCGATAGCAAAAATACTGTCAGCAAAATTTGCGAGATGCTTACTTCCAGCAATATCATTCCTCGTTAGAGGGCTGTACATGGATCTCTTGGGCGTATGCCCAAGTACTAGTATAGACAAACCGTACTTTGTCTTGAGGGCTTTCAGTTGTTGCATAAGTGGCAGTGCTTCCTTTGCGGTATCCATAGATTGTGTCCTCAAATAGGTAAGGTTATCAATGATTACTACCTTTGCCCCTGTTTTCACAATCAACTTTTCTAAGTCTAACAGTAGTTTTTCATTTAAATCTGTTATTTGAGAAAAATTTTGGTTGATTTCCAAACGATAAAGACGGTTAGAAAACTTATAATGATTCTGATAATTATCAGAGTAGCGATTTTCAAATTGCTTATAGCCAAATTCAAAATCTCCATAGATTACGTCCTGCGGCTTAGCGGTGAAGGGAAGGTATTTACTTCCAATACCTTTGGATATATTATCTGCTATCTGCACAGCTAAAGTTGACTTTCCAATGTTTGTATCGGCAGTAAGTATGCATAGTTCACCCTCATGCCAAAGAGGTCCTAATAGCATGTTCGGCACAGGGTCATTCTTTGCTATATCTATCCATTCATTGGCAGATTTTAGTGTAAGTAAATTTTCTTCTGCAGGTGCAGCGTATTTTGATATCTCCGACTTTCCCCCAGCGCTTTCAACCACATCTGCCTCGCTAGACAAGCGCACCGGGGTGAATTCTTTCAGGTCATTCATAAAGCACAAAGATTAAGGTCTATCCTAGCCATGTTTCCAGTCGGTTTTTCGGTGATATATACTGTAAACCCTTGGATATATGGATCAATTTGTTTCATTTCAATTATCTTTTTTCCCAAAATCTGCAATACATCTGCATTTGGAATTTGAATTCCATTATAGATATCGGTGAGCTTAGAGATGAATTTGTTTTGTTTCTCAACGAAACCAGCTTTTGCATCGGGCTTTCTAGCATAATTCCGAAGTTCCTCTTGCAGTTGGTCAATGGTTTCTGACAGTAGCAGGTTTGCATCATTAAAGCTTAACATCTTGCTGTCCTCCCAAACGTTTTCTAATCTCTGAAATGGACTCATGCTTACCTTCCTTCAACCATGCTTCAAGTTTGCTCTTTTCAAAATAGAGCTTCTTGCCCCGCTTGATAAAAGGGATTTGGCTTTTTGAAGTGTAACTATAGATGGTAGTTACTTTAAGTTTTAGGAACTCGGCTGCTTCTTGGATGTCCAAGATGTCTTGTACCACGTCTTTCTGACTTAATTGCTGATCACTTAGTGCTTTCTTAACACTACATTGAATAAGTTCCTGCAAGTCTGACTTGCTAGTAATAATTATTTCATTCATGTCTGTTTTTATTTTAAACAGCCACAAAAGAATATAGCTAAATCAAGGCAAAATGCCAAGTTGCATGCAAGTTGGCCTAACTTTTTCTTTCTTTTATTTCTATATACTTAGCATAACCTGCTTCCACTTCCTTAAAGATTTTATACTGGTCATAGTCAATATTCCTTTCTTGTCTATTCCTGGTTAAACTGGATTGCCAACTTTTGCCCAATTTAACATTAAACTGGTAAGCAAGGCTTTCAACTATTTTTGTAATTTCACCTTTACCGTTATTGAGTAATCCAGAGTAATGCATTCCGTAGATTAATTTTATAAAATCTAACTTGCCACTGTTATTATCGCCTGTCCATTCGACTTCAATTGGTTTATGGGAATCAAATTGAAATTCCGCGACGAGTGTTGTCTTACTCGCATTATTCGCCTTGAAGTGGTCCCTCAAATCCCTTATTCCATAATTTTTCACAATACATCTGAGTAGAAAATCTTTGTTTGATAACTTTATTAATTCATCCCTTCGGTCAAGAAACAATTCATCTCTTGCTTCTTTCCTATCTTCCACACTCAGTTTTGACATTTTACTTCCCCATTTTTTCATGAACCAATCCATAGTTTTAATTTTACCTTCAATATCTTCAATCAGCATCGGTATGATTTCATCAGCATCAAGACCAAGCCTGTAGTGATATTCAAAAGATTCCATAATTGTCTTTTCGAACCCACTTAAACGGCTGAAATCAAAATTCAATATTGAAGGCAGGTATTCCTCTCGTGCAAATTCCTTGTCTCGCGCCTTATCAATTAGAAGCTGAGTTTTATAAATGCAAATAGAAGCGTATCTCTCACGTAAATTGATAAATTGATTTTGTAATATTTTTATTTTCATTGATCTTTTAGGTGTTATAAAAGCGAACTATTTATTGTATTCCCTAAGATGCTGGCGTCTAATTGGGATGTGTAAACTTCAGTCATGGCCTCACTTTCATGGCCCATGGCATCTTTTATTATTGTAGTAGATACACCATTTTGCCTCAAAACATTGGCAAAAGAGTGACGGGCAACATAAGAGGTTAGTTTTGTTGTGATTCCAACCATCAGAGCAATCTCCTTCAAGGCATCGTTGTATTGCTTGCGCACTTTTTTAATACGGTTACTCTTGGTTTTGGCCGTAATATGTGTCTCATTGAATATGGGGAAAACGTATGATGCCTTGGGGTTTAGATTTGCCTCCTTATAGTAATCTAGTATAGAAATAGCCTGAGGAGACAGGAGGATGTTAAACTCATCTCCAGTCTTTTGCCTGGTATAAACTAGTGTTTCTCCATGTATATCATCCCATCTTAAGTAGGCAGTGTCAATAAAGTTCATGCCCCAACACAGATAACTGAATTTGAAGTAATTCCAGTAATGGAAAAGCGGACTTTGTGGAGTGATATTCAAGTTCATAATTGCCATCATACTCTCTCTAGGAAGAGCTCGCTTTCTGGTCTTAATTCTCCTATACTTTGCAAAGCTGATGCCATCAAATGGATCAAACTCTTTTTTTACTAGTCCATCCTTTCTGGCATAGTTAATAAGAGTTTTAAAAGTACGTAGGTAAAGGAAGATGGTATTCGGGGCTAGATTCCTGCCATCGAGGTATTCTTCATATTTCAAAAGAAAACTGGCATTAACCTGTCCAAAGCTGAAGTCCTTGCCTTCAGAGTAATTCATTAAGCTATTGCGTGTAAATCTAAATGCATCAGCATAACCAATTCTATTGGCGTTTTCCATTCGGCTTATGAATTCTGCGAAGTAGTTTCCAACGGTTAGGTTTGCTTTTTGAGTAGCACCTTTAATTTTGTCTTTAATTTCATGAGCACTGATATCGATTCCTTCAGTTTTTATTCCAAGCAGAAGTGCGCTTGCTTCGGCTCTCTTTTTGTCAATAAGTACCAATAGCTCATTAAACAGTGGATGGCTCTTTTTGGGAAGGCCTGTTTTAATATCCCAATTTTTAATAGTGCTAGAGGCCCCAATGGAAGAATATGAGGATTTACGGTCTTTTGTGACGCGAAGAAGTATAGGATGTTCTCCATTTGAAAGAACCTTACCTTTGAACAATACCACTTTTACTGAGGAGGACATAATAATTAGTGGTTCAAACATAGTTCAAACATTTGGTTTAAACAAATCAAAACATACCTAAATAACAATGAATAAAAACTTACTTATAGAATTGTATATCAATATAATGAATGAAAACCTAAATAAAATTATAATGGACAAATCTTGCATGGGGTGCAAGGGGTCGTGAGTTCGAATCTCGCCATCCCGACCAACTAAAAGCCTTGGCGACGCCAGGGCTTTTTTTATGCGCCCGAATCTGATTCGACGCAGTCGAATCAAGAGAGAGGTGCCTAAACAAGTATTGACAAGAAAGAAGTCATTAAGTGTTGCGCCCCCAAGGTTATTCACACTGCGCTAAAAATCCACCAATTCCGCATTTTATTATAGATACGAGTAATCTAAAACAATGGTTCATTAATCTATTTAAACCATACAAAAAATGATATATGTGTACTCTATTGTATTCATCTCTGATTTTAAATTATTGATTTTCTTTGTTTTCAATGATCACGATTTGCCATATATCCGCAAAAAAGAGCCAAATCTACCCTGGCTCTTTTTTTGTACCCATTGCTGATTAAATGTATTCCCAAAAAAAAAAGCTGTCAAAATTGACAGCTTTTTTTATGTATTTTATTCAATAATATTTAAACCAAATCGGTAAGACTCAACTCAAGTCCCTTGGCGCTTATACCCGTGGTTCTTGGATTGAACTGGTGCAAACGCAACATGGTTTGACGGATAATATTACTTACGTCTTTAAATATTTCTACGTCAGTAACAACCGCATCTTTTTTCATTAAATAGGCAAATACGCGTGCCATACCACAATTTGCTACAAAGTCTGGAATTACCGCCATTTGGCTATCTGCCAAACGAGAAATCGGACCCATAAATATTTCTTTATCCGCAAATGGCACGTTAGCGCCGCAGCTTACTACTTCAATGCCTGATTTAATCAATCGGCGCACTTGCTCTTCAGTTACCAATCTGCTGGCTGCACCGGGCACAAATATTTCCGCAGGAATATCCCAAATTCTTTCATGTACTTCTTCAAAAGACAACATGTTGGGTGCATTCAATTTATTGCCTGTACGGTTAATAAACAACTCGCGAACCTCTTCATACCCTAAACCTTGCTCGTGAATGATACCACCATCGCGGTCAATGATACCTGCAATGCGCACACCATATTTGGTAAGATAGAACGCTGCAGCCGCTGCCACGTTACCCCAACCTTGTATAATGGCCAATTTATTATTCATAAATCCACCATACACTTCATAATAATGCTTCACCGACTCAGCCACACCCCAACCAGTAATCATATCGGCAATGGTATAGCCTTTGGTAACATCCGGACTTAATCTTTCGTCGGTTATTGGCAATACCACCCCTTCTTGCAACCTGCTAATAGCGCGCAATTTTTCTTCTGGAGTGTAGTGGGTCAAATGTCCGTTTACTGTTCCTTCTTGAGGATGCAGTAGACCATTGGCTGCAGTCATGGGAATTACCTCGTGAATTTCATCCACGTTCAAGTCTCCACCTGTGCCATAATAGTGTTTCAAAATCGGGTGCACCGCTTTATACCAGCGTTCTAGAACGCCCTTCTTTCGTGGATCTGCAGGATCGAAGTTGATACCAGATTTTGCCCCACCAATTGGCGGACCTGCTACGGTGAATTTCACCTCCATGGTTTTTGCCAAACTTTCCACCTCGCGCTTATCTAGGCCTTTACGCATGCGTGTTCCGCCGCCCGCTGAACCATTTCGCAGGGAGTTAATCACTACCCAGCCTTCAGCTTCAGTTTCGCTGTCTTTCCATTCAAACACAATTTCGGGACGCTTGTCCTCGAATTTTGCAATCAGTTGTTCTAAATTCACTGTATTTACTTTTAGGATATCAATGTTGAGAAATTTCCATGCAGTCCACCTGAAACAAAGGCAGCATTTGCACCTGTTGCCGAGGGCTGCGTATTGGTAATGTTGTGCATGCGCATAGCGCCCAACAAACCGAAAACCAAGGCCTCTTTGTAGTCTACCAATTGGGCTTCAGGGATTACGATTTCCGCTTCCGTTTCGCTGCGCAAAAAATCAATAAGACAGGCATTGTGTGCACCGCCACCGGTAACAAGCACGCGTTTACCTGCGCCGTTATCCGAACTTACCATATCTATTGCATTGGCAATTTGATTGGCAATATGCATGACAAGGGTTTTCATTCTGTCTTCTACTGGTTCAGCATCGTAATCTCGTACAATGTGCCAAAACCCTTTATTAATCCATTCTCTTCCTAATGATTTAGGATATGAAGCTTTATAATATTCAATATCGTTCAGCGCATTGAGTAAGGGGTAAATGGTGCTGCCTGATTCTGCGATAGCGCCGTTCTCGTCGTACTTCAAACCGCGTTCGCGTGCCAAACGATTCAACACAATATTGCAAGGGGCTATGTCAAATGCAATTCTTTCGCCCTGTTGTTCCATGCTGATATTGCAAAAACCGCCCAGGTTTAAGCACATATCATATTCACCAAAAAACAAGCTATCGCCAATGCCTACCAAAGGGGCACCTTGTCCGCCTAAAGCCACATCAGCCCTGCGAAAATCATTCACTACGGGTAAGCCGCACACCGCTGCCATCGTAGCTCCGTCTCCAACCTGCGCAGTTACCCAACCTTCTGGATCGTGAAAAACGGTATGTCCATGTGATGAAACCAAGTCAGCAGATTGGTTGTATTTCTTTAAGAATTGATTGACCAATTCGCCCAAATAGCGACCAAAAAAGACATCGGTTTTGACATATACTTCTGAATTCTGATAGCGCAATTGAGAAAGCCTTACACGCCATTTCTCTTCAAATGGAATGGTCTCCGCAGCAAGGATGCGGTAATTCCAAGAGCCTGGGTTGGTGATTTCTGCCAAACATAGGTCTATACCATCCATGCTGGTTCCACTCATAATTCCTACAACTTTCATTTTTTGAGGGTTTTTCAGGGGCGCAAAAATACGCACATTGCCTGAGTGAAACCAATTTATCCCAATTCAACAGCGCAAACACAGGCAACACAAAGGTTTGCACTGAAGTCTCGTGCGAGATTCTAGACCAAGCAACTCCTTAAACCCTCGAATCGGTCATTTTTTCCCACAGAAATATGCGGTTTGAAGACCTTGCGTTACATTTGTCTTTCATAACCCGTGGAACGAAGAAAATTTTTATCAGCAGCTGCACTGCTTGCCACAGCTCCTGCGGTGGCAGCAGACATCTTCAATAGCAAGCGAACAAATCTTCAATCTCTTTCCGAATCTGGCGACTGGAACCATATTCGGAGTCTCTTTCCGCTACAACCCAATAAAATCTATCTGAATAATGGCACTATGGGCATTACACCCATGCCCGTCTTACAAACCCTAGAACAATCATTCAAGAATATTGCGGAGAATGGCAATTACCCTGCCGGCGCTTCTGCTTTGTATGACACTTTGGCCCAACTCATTGGCGCAGATACTTCTGAAGTAACCATCACCAAAAACGTGAGTGAAGGCACCAACCATGTGTGTTGGGGTGTGCCACTAAAGGCTAAAGATGAGGTTATTCTCACCGTGCATGAACACGTGGGCGGGGCAGTAGCGTGGCTCAACCGCGCAAGACTTGATGGCATAGTAATAAAAACGGTAGAATTAGGCAGCACCGCTGCGGAAACCTTGCAGCGTATTGAAGATGCCATCACCAAAAAAACCCGCGTAATTGCTGTACCCCATATTCCTTGCACCATAGGACAAGTATTACCTGTTAAGGAAATTTGCACCCTGGCAAGAAATAAAGGAATTCTATCCGCTATCGATGGCGCGCACCCGCTAGGGATGATTCAATTCAATGTGAAAGATATTGGATGCGATTACTACTATGGCTGCATTCATAAATGGGCATTAGGCCCAATAGGCGTAGGATTCTTGTACATTAATAAAAACGTGTTGGATAAAACGCGCTGCACACATGTAGCCGCCTACAGCAATACGGCCTTTACTATGCGGGGCGAAAAACCTGATATGGGTACTTTGGTAGATACAGCCCACAGGTTTACTTATGGCTCTTTCTGTGGTCCTCTCTGGGATGGCGCACTCAAAGCCTTGGAGTTCTATAAGATTATGGACCCAGCAAAAATTGAGGAACGCAGCAAGGGCTTAACCACACGCCTGCAACAACAGCTGCTAGAATTGGGCAACCGCATAGAAATGCTCACCCCAACGGAAGACATTAGCAGGGCCTGTCAACTGGGTTTCCGCATAAAAAATGGCAATGAAAAAGCCAGCCAAGAGTTTGTGACAAAAGCGCGAGAAAAAAATATTATTCTTCGCTATGTTGGCGAATCCAATATCGATTGTGTAAGGGTCTCTACGCACTACTATAATTCGGAAGCAGACACAGATGCTATGATGGATGAACTCAAAAAATTCATTGGATAATTCGTCTGTATTGAATACCGCTGATTCCTTTTTTAAATCTTGGGATTCAGGTCAAGCCCAATTTGCATTGCACACTTCGGGTTCCACGGGTAACCCTAGTATTATTTACCGCAGTCGGAATGCACTCATCTGCTCCGCAAATGCCACCGCCTCCGCATTGAATGTTACAAAAAACGATTCCATTTTTTGCTGTTTGCCCTTAGATAAAACGGGTGGTTTTATGCAATTGGTTCGAAGTAAGGTATGGAATGTGCCCATTACGACAGTTGAACCTACTCTCAACCCATTGCTGAACTACAAAGGCCAGGCCAGCATTATTTCAGTGACACCGCAGCAATTGCACGAAATACTCTCAGACCCGCAAAGTTTACACTCTCTAAACGCGTTTCGTATTGTGCTTATTGGTGGGGGCGCACTAAGCGCGCAAACTGCTGCCGCGCTTCAGGAACTGCAAGCCGATTTCTACGAAACCTATGGCATGACCGAAACCTGCTCCCATATTGCGCTTAGAAATATTAAAAAGGAAACTTACTTCAAACTATTGCCCGAAATAGAAATTGCATGTGCCAATGATGAGACGTTAAGAATACGGGGTTCTGTCACTGACAATGAATGGATACAAACCCATGATCGCGTAGAAATTCATGCCGAGGGTCTTCGATTTCTAGGCAGAATTGACAACATTATCAATTCAGGGGGTATTAAAATGCAAGCAGAATGGCTTGAAAATGAAATTATAAATCATTTTCATTTACCCCTGAATTCCATAGCGATAACTGGCATGTCCGATGCGGTTCTAGGCGATAAAATCGCGCTTGTTATTGATAAAAATACGGTATCCAACACGATTCAACTTGACTTTGGTTTTTTATCCAAATCCTATAGCAAACCCCGTCATATTTTTTGGATAGATGGAATGCCCATCACCGAAACCAATAAGTTAAAAAGAACCGAGATTAAAAATTGGGTGCTGCAGCAGCGAGACCCCGAAGCATAAGCACCTTGCTTATCTTCTAGTACAACGTGTACGCAGTTTATTGTACACTAGAAAATGCGCTGAATCCGATTGAACGAAAAAGGCATTTACGGGTGAAAATTCCCCTAAAATATTCATGAAATAATAATAATTTCCGGGTTCGGTTTTGATATTTTTTGATAGCAACAATTCCACCTCTTGCATTAGGTTGGCAGCCTCAGATGGGGGAATACTCCTGCCTGTAAACACCAAACTATCCTGCACGGCTGAATCTATGTTCCCATTGCTTCGCAGCACCCAGGTTTGCACCGCACCTGTAAATCCACCACCTTCGCCAAAAACGATATCTTTACCGGAACCCGCCACTGCCGACTGTTTCGTCTTGCACGCAGCAATCAAAACAAGTGC